>Ga0123355_10010953_pt1 | contig 13955 bp, 7 predicted proteins | sample TergutEmb28metaG_3_FD_89872 | JGI IMG/M metagenome (GOLD analysis project Ga0123355, IMG submission 89872) | Embiratermes neotenicus P1 segment gut microbial communities from Petit-Saut dam, French Guiana - Emb289 P1 | ecosystem: Host-associated > Arthropoda: Insects > Digestive system > Gut ... | reverse complement strand
TATTATCTCCGTAACCGTTCTACTTTGGACATAGGTGTTTTGGGTTATATCGGTATAGTATAACATAAGGAACACCCTCCCGAAGTCTGGTCCGTTCCTCCTGTTACACCCCGTATATACACAAACACGCGCGCACACACACACAAATTGTGCTGAAATTCAAGTCCTATGGGACGCAGTCACGTTGAATAATAAACAGTTATCGCCGTTTCCAAGGACCGTAGTTCCTCCATCTTCAGGGTCCAGCAGTGGAAGAATATGAATGCGCTACGCTACTTCGAAACGTAGGTATCAGTTTGGCAACCGACACGGCGTCACATACCAGAAGACTTGAATCTTCATCTACGAGAATCTCACACCTCGCACAACTTCTATTCTTCTCCTAGTGACAGACTTCCACGTCCATGCAAAACAGCACGTGCAATGCGTAACATCACCATATACATTAAAATGGAAAGGTTTATTTGCGACATCATGATCTACTGAACTACCGAAAGAATGTTTTCAAGACAGACGCTGTTAGAAAGCTTATGATTCGGCACTGATAGCAATCTTCTTCGTTTTTATTAATTCCATTTAAAAAAAAAAAAAACTAACAGGGCTGCTTCAAGCGAAGGAGAAGGAAAGCTAACATATTTCATGTACTTCTCTTGGCCTCCGCTTGGGGCAGGACTGTCGATGCCAACGTTCTGTTTCTTACTTAAACAAGGTAGCAAGCTACTGTGTCTTATTTACATGCTGCTCCTGACCCGTCGATCTCCGAAAGAAATTACCATGCATGAAGCATTACAAAGTACAATTTTTAATGTTTATTAACCTTTTGGCGCCGGAATTATTTTTTTTTAATTTTAGCACACCCTGTATATAAAATGTGAATAATACAGGAACCAAATACGTTAGAATTATGAAACAAACTGCATTTTGAAGAGCAAAAAAACGGAGAGTATATACCATGTCTAAAATATTCAGTACCTATATTTGTTGAATAAATATATAAAATGCAACATTTAGAGGTTAGCGGTGCGGTACGACCACTATAGTCGTGGTTAGGCGTCAAAAGGTTAAGATGACGACGCCTTAATTTTTGTTGGTTAAATACTTCACTGCTTCTACGCGCATAATATTCTCAAGGGTACAACTAGTATTAAAAAAAACCTACTTACCATTGCTCCCGGGGATCTTCGTAAATCCTCCACTTGCTCCCCCCGCACAACCGCTCTCAGCCACACCGTCCAGTGGCTCGCTCTTGAAGAATACACCCCTCACGGAAGTGTTCACAGCCTTAACTCCTGAAGGTTCCATGGAAATTGTCCTAGAATTGTCACTACTGCTGTCTCCATTCTCTAACAGAACTGAAGTCCTCACAACCTGCCCTTCTTTGTCGTCAGGAATGTTATGAGAAGTTCTATCATTCAGTAAAATCACGTTGTTTGTACCCACTGACGAGTTGCCGCCAATCGTGCCAAGAATGTCGTTAATAAGAGACGAATTTCGGAGACTGTCTGCACATCCAGATAGCGCTGAAGTATTGTGTCTTAATGTATTCTGAAGTTGCTGCTGGCCAGACGATGGGACTGTTGGGACAGAAGGATTGTTTGATCCCACACCTGAAAATAAGGACAGATATTTCAGATGAAATTTCGAACGTGATCCTGACAGCTCCATGTTAACTAGGCTTTAGCAACTGTATAGATCATAGGCGTGCAACTCTTTTATGGCAAAGGTATTGTGGGCTGATTCACTGGCCGCAGGTGGCAAAATAAGCGGTGCACGTAACCACCTAAATTGTGCCACTTACAGTATATACCTTATTTACAAATGTGCTCGCGAGTGGCACAATACAACCTGGCGGGCCCGGGATGGATGCCCATAATACAGATTACATAGCGTCTAATGCCAGAATACAGGTATGCGCCGCATAACGACGTTTCGGTCAACGACGGACGGCATATACGACGGTGGGCCCATAAGATTATAACATTACAATATAATATTATTACACAATATTATAATACCAATGTGTTACAATTGCCTATAGTATTCAGTACAGTAACATGCTGTACAGGTTTGTAGCCTAGAGGCAATAGGTTATACCATATTGCCTAGGTGTGTAGTAGGCAAAAGTATCTAGATTTTGTGTAAGTACACGTTCGCACAAAGACGAAATCGCCTAATAACGCATGTCTCATAACGTATTCCCATCGTTAAGCGACGCATGTCTGTCATATGGACAGTGGCTAGAGGAAGCCAATCACGATGGTCACTCGGTGGGACGGTATTCCAGTCCGGGACCTCATGAAGAGGACATAATGCGTCAACTTCACGACAGTAACGTTCGTTTCCAAGGCTATACAGATGAAACGCAGAGAGACAGTGCTGCAAGGACGTTCAGCTTAAAATAAAAATGTACGTCCAGAATCATCTACTTCCAGGATCTGTTGCGTCCTCATTACATTTCCTTCGGTTTAAACATCTTCTTGTATCATTCCAATATTCGCTTTTGCCTGCGAGAAATAATTCAAATCCCTTAATAATTATAAAACTGTCACTCATACGTGTCAGTACCCCTTTAACATTACTTCACAAAGATACAGTTCACACGTTTAAATTTAAATATATGCCACAGACCTGATCTACCCTAGGGGTTCGGACGTTTGAAACACCTGCTAATTCAGGAATGGCTACTTAAAGTTATTCATCAGCACTTTCGACACGGTTTCCACTACGACTCAGTTTATTCAACTACAATTTTTCAGTTGCACAAGTTATACAACGTCGAATGGAAGGGGAACTAAATGGGGGGGAAAGGGGATAAGCGGTGATGGCTGACGTCATGCGGCCTACATAAGGATGGAGGGTTGAGAAAAATTACGAATCACCGTCAAATAATCGTCCACGAGCCAATAATCGAATTAGGGAACTCCGTGATAGGAAAGAGGGATGTTATCCTCACGTCCGCGGCGTTTCTCATGTTTCTACTCAGAAAAAGAAAATTCTAGGGAGAACTTACGTCCCCCACTTACTTGCACATGAAGTTGGCAAGAACCACACAGTTAAATTTTATTAAATTCAGCCTCCTAACAATTATGTGCGGAATTTCCACTCCTGCAGAATTTCAGTAATATGTCAGAAACAGCCACTTAGTTTCGCATCGTCGCGATGTCTGTGACTGCTTTTATACATGTACATAAATGTATCACACGTAAATTTTAGGTTCATGTTAGCTATATATCGATGCACAATTTAGCATGGCCAGGTCCAAAGGTAATTATAACGAAAGCAAAGTACACGACAAACACCATGTACATAAAGACAAATGATGTGTACAAATCTGATTGTATAGGTCATACATAGCTGCACTATGCAAGCCTTGAAGTTCACGCCACCAGTAAAATCAACACCTTCACCTCTTGTAGGATGATATCCCTTCTAATATACTGCAACCATTTACTTATTTTAAAGCATACTTTACTGAGAGTGGGGTTAGCTATAATATTTTGAGTTGATAGCTTGTAATTTTCTTACCCATTAGAGTACTAAATAAAAAATAAACGTAACACGGAAAGCCTTCCTTCAGTTCGCAACATATTTCCGCAATTTTTAAATTAAAAGGAAAGATTGTGGCCGTCATAAAAACGGATATTATTACCCGGTACTAAAATTACGGCATAAAAAAGAAATTTGGGGGGAAAATGTCTTACAATTTAAAATATGAGCCAGTAAATTCTACTAAGAAATGCTGTAAAATATGCCCATTTACAACCAACGTGACGTTAGCACAAACACACAGCTATAAGGATGAAACGGTCTCTTAGCAAGCAATATTCGATGGGTCGTAATAAATAGAAAAGTCGTAATTCTACAACCGAAAAGCGTCTGATGCTTAAAGATCGAATACATTGTATAATTTCACCATTACTCTCGACGAGTGACTGCCACTGATGACGAATTTGAGCTCCCCTAGTATTCCTGCTGCTCCAAAAATGTTCCATCACTGGTGGAGCCGGGAGAGCTTACTCGGCATTCAGGTACGCCACAAGCTAGACGATCGGCGGATCAAGGTGCAGTTCCCGGCAATGGCAACAGACATTTATCTTCTCCAAAACGTACAGAACTCCGATTCAATGGTAACCGGTCTGTTTTTTCCCCCTAAGGCCGCTTCTGAACACTCACGTTCATCTAGTGACGGGATTAAGAACGTTTATAGCTGTACATCGAATCCTGTATATACCTTCCTGCAGTGCACACGTAAGGCTTCGCTTTACGCTCTACCATTCAAAATAAATATTCGAATTCTACTGGGGTACAGACGTATGCGTCTTAAAGTTTTCTTGCGTTAACCTATATCAGTACAGTCTCTGCGATGCCCAAACTCCTACATTAGAAATCGCACCAAAACCAACAATGGAAGAGAGAGTTTGAATTCCATGCTGGTCAAGATACTCGTGTCTTACTGTGAGGTTTCGCGTTAGTTTAAGTTGAACATCTGCGACGACCAAACCCCACAAATGAACGGGAAGGTTAAGTGCCTAATACATAAAACATATATCAGCGTAGATGCAATGATCAAATTCAAACTGTTCTTAAAATGTTTGTTGTGCGCCGCAATTAAAGTGATTTAAGACAGGTTGACTATCGGGCTTTTGTGGGCACTGTAATGAAATTTCCAATAACCTAAAAGGCGGAGAAATTCCCAACTAGATAAGCTTCTCAACAAGGACTATAAAAATTTGTTTCCATACTTTTTTCATTTATATTTGTCCCTGCGCAAACCGTGGAGTACACCTCCACAAATTCTTAACCTCGGCACTATGCGTGCGTGAATTGTAATGTCAGGTCCCGGCCACTGCATCACAGACAGAAAGACCCCGGTAACGAATGAAGAGGAAGCCGGGTGGAGCCCAGAGCAGACATATTACAGTTTATGGTCAAAATTGCACCCGCGCATAAAAACCACACTGTGAGAGCGAATAAGGGAACAGGGGTAAAGGCCCAAGCATTCCGAGCGCTGAACAACAATCGAAATGCAATTCCAATGTCAGTCTCTAGATCACGTGACAGAGCTCTATCTAACGGGTCCAATACAACAGGCGTCTCCCCATATATTTACCTGAGAACAAAAACAGTTTCAAGTTCCGAAACGTCCTTTTGTTTTTGTTTTGTTTTTTTTAAAGCAATGTTCAACGGACAAATTTCAACAGCTGGGTGCTGATCAAACGGAATCGAGGTGTCAGCACTACACTTGCGCTTTTAGTGCTCCGGCAACACAGCCCTCGCTATTATCACTGGGGCGAGATGTGATGGCGCCAATACGCTCACTTCATTCCCACAGAGAATGAAATCCCTGGCCGTAAAATTCGCAGTTCGTCAAAGTAGTGTTTCATCTGTGACGATTCTAAACACACGTAATGTTCTATTTCCAAACATCAGGACAGGGGGCGACACCTTGGCAATATGTGAAAGGAAAATACTGAGAAAAACATTTGGCCCAGTAAAACATAATGGCGTACGAAGCGTCCACAACAATCAAGAGTTGACAGACCTGTAAAGAGAACCGGATATTACCTCAGAAATTTCAAAAGGAAAATTACGATGGTTAGGACATATGGAAAGAATGCCTGAAGAAAGAACTGTGAAAGTGTCTAACAATATCCCAGACAAAAGGTGTGTTAGAAAGCCCAGAAAGAGATGTCTGGACAATGCTCAAAATGATCTGAAGAAAATGGGTGTTAGGGGCCGAAGAAAAACAGCTAGGGATAAAGAAGCCTGAAAACTGATCCTGCAGGAGGCCAAGGTTCTTCATGGACCGTGGAGCCAGTGGAGATCGGAAGTAAAGTTCTATGTCTGCAACATGGCGGTTTTAGCTGCACATGATGTGCAGCTAAAACCGTATCGTAATTACCTTCAGAAAGAAGTGCTTCCAGAAGTTCCAAAATAATCTGGGCGGAGCCCAACGTAAGAAATGCAGTAGTTCATAAATGGACCCCATTAAAAGTCATGAATTTGAAATAGTCACATGATTACAAGCACATAAAACTAATATGATTCAAACACGCTCTACAATTACGAGCGAAGAATTATTCCATAATAAGACCTCTTACACAAAACAAAGAACGAAACGCACAAATATTCGTTCTAGCGACGCAAAACCGCCAGTAATTGTTCGAACGTTTAAACTTCTCGGGCGACCAATAACCTGGGCAGTGGGTCATCGCTACATGCATGTACATGAACTCAAAGCAGGGATTACAGCGCTGTAGTAAAGAATTCGTCGAATAAAGACTACAGACCTCGCAGTACATCATTCACACTCTCAAGAAATGACATGAAGGCCATTCTTCACTCCAATGCCAAATCGAACGCAGTACAATAAAGTAAAACGCCCCCTGCAGCGATTAATGATACTAAAGTGTAGAGTGTATATAGAATTTTAAAGTCAGATGGACCAATCTGATAGCCTCAAGCCATAAGGAAGTTACGTAACATGCAAAGGGGGGGTTAATAATCCAAGGAAGACCTTCCGTCATATTGGAAATATCATGAAACCCAACTCAAAGTTAACGAATTTCTGTGGCACGCGCGTCCAAACAAAACCGGCTACCCTTCGTTCATGTCAAGTCTCTTTAACTTAATGCCATCTTGCTGCACGTGTCTCCATGGCGACCATGTATGGTGGTCGGAAATAGAAACGGCCGTTATGTAGAGTACAAGGCGTCTGCACGAACAAAGAATGGAACTATATGAACAGCAGGCTGCTGGAAGTCTGAATACGTCTTTCAGCATCCTACAAGCCGCTTTGCGATTCTGCACACCTCTTCGGTCTGTATACCTGTCAAAACACATCAGGAGTATTTCTTAAAATCAACTACGTCATCCTATTGACACAGGCCACCTCTCTAGGTCAAGAACACCTGAAGTTCCATCTTCCAATAATTTGGTTTCTAAGGCCCAGAGCAATTCATACAACGAAAGCAGCCTATTAAAATTTTTAATTACCAACAAATAGGTACTGATTGAGATAAATTTTTAGTATATTTTCAAAAAAAAGCTTACTCCAGACGTCAATATCAACTACACGTACGTTCTTTCAAACCATGCACTTATGACGCTACTCTCATATTCGTCCTTCCACGCTGTAACTTAAGCCGCTTTTATTTACTACCATACGAACAAAAGTAAATGAATGTCAACAGTGTGTTGTTGCAGAAATAGTTACGTAACAGATTCAGAAATTAAATTTCGAGCATTATTACATGCGCACCGCATCGACAAAATGTTTGAAATAGAATATGTGGAGCGTAATAAGCACTACGTTCCATACTGCCAACGTTTCAGTCTTCCCACAGTTTCTGATTAATGAACGGAGAGAATGTGTCAGGTGCCACTTAGTCCATGCAGACGTCTAGAACAGGCGCAAGTACAGGCACTGCAATGAACATGGTATCAGAGTCATAAGATCTACGCTCTTCTGGGATATTATGCAGTGCAGTGCAGCAATTCCTTACCGACGTTTCGGGACAACCTATCAGTCCAATCCTCAAGAGTCAAGAAAAGCTGGTATGTTCATCGACTCTACCGTTCTTGGTAGCCTCTAACAGATATGAGTACCAGGAGTATTTCCTGGGGGCAAAGGCGGCCGATGTGTAAGGCTAACAACCTTACCAATATCCTGTGCCGTTATCATGAAATCTGGGAACCTTAACTTCCTGGAACCATCTAGGCAACTCGAGGCCTTTAACGGGATTGCTTTGCCTTTTACAACAGACGTTAATTAAATACCGAATTCACTTTTGGCCATTCTGTAATGGTAAGAAACCCTCTACACACACTACGAAGCCCACATCCATGCACATAACAAGTGTGAGAAGTACTACAGGGGACCTTCTACGATATTCAGTTCTAGTTACAGCATCTTCTGGCTAAGCAGCTAACAGCTGTCAATGCGCTGAATGGAACATGCTTCATACTCGATGTATTTGCGTTAAAATTCCGAGCAGAACTCACAGCCTACTTTCTTATTACACATATTTCAAGGTCAACATAACGATTTATATTACTATTCTTGTTCTGTTAAATGTCTATTCAGAACTTACTACGTAACTATGCCCTACTGCAGCTTCTGCAAACGTTCAACTTGCTGGACACATCATCAAACCCTCGCATCGCCGCCATGTTTTTAGCTACCGGCCTACAAATAATAGTGCCTACACCGTCTAAAAGTATGTATACAGTCTAACTCCCTTTAAAATTTCACATGGTCGGCTGCTCTGATTCATTAGTTGCCTCGTATTACCGTCAAATCAAAACCTAAAGAAAATATTCATGCAAACGTCACCTTGTTACCACCGATTTTCTATCGTCAAGAAGTGGGTCGTTAGGTAGTCCTCTAATGGTTAAATACTCATGCAAAGTTTCGTGAAAATCGGTCGACTGGTTCAACACCTAAAATGAGGCACAAGGACGCATACAAAGACAACTTGGTAAAATGTATTAATGTGTATCAAAAATGCGCTTTTCATATTTAGGGAGAAAAGTGGGCTAAAACCCTAAAACCACCTATTAGTTTCGTCATGATCGTCTTTGCACTAGCAACAACGGCCGAACTACTTTAACGACTTCGTTGAAACTCAATACGGTGACACGTTACACCTTAAATTCTGACCGGCATCTTTGAAACAGTTTAATTTAGTCTGCCACTTTTACTTATAGACATATGCATTAATGTTAACGTGCATCTTATGAGTGCTGTAGGAGACTTCCATTAAAAAAAAAAAAAAAACAATGTAGGCGTGTGGTACACGGTACTTCCATTAAGGGCACTTTACCTAAGGGCCTAATTAACTTCTTACAGTCTTTCTTCAGTCAGGTGTCAAATTTTAACGAAATTACTATGTAAATACGAGTATACAACACCGCTACTTCTCACATATGCGAGCTATCACGTAGGTCTGTAAGTTACATTCACTTTCTAGTTTACGCGTTACTTCACAAGGGCCTTCCTGCAAATTATTTCACATCTCTTCATAAAGTTCGCAACACTGCAATCCTCTTAAATGGCTATTATCATACATGAGTTAAATTCACTTTAATGTACGTGTATGTCAGTGCCTAAATCACTCATCAAAATTTCAATAAAGTTTTACATTTATTATTTGTAAGATTTTTATTTTGTTAGTACAAGTATGAAGTATTCCTAACACTATGTTTAATTTCCATGACTGTACTTGCCATTTTTATTGCACAAATAACGTGTGACGTGCATTACATTTCAAAATCCTCCCTCCAGCCCGCGCACTAATTGCCTGACCCCTGGTCTAGAATAAACCCTAGATGAATCATTACAATACAACCGGTATTTTTTAAGGCAATGCACAAAACTCGGTGATTTCGAACCACTTAATGATGACATCAAAGATGGTACTATTACGTGAAGGCCACAAAAAGAACTGTCCAACTGCCAGCCACGAAGCAATGATCGCTCGTAAATAACGCATTCTGTACGGCAGCTAATGGAATACGTGAACAAAATGCAGTCCTTTAATGTAATCCGTCTAGCTACATCTATGTGATCATACTGTTGGTTTGAATTTTACTTCATGACATAAACGTCGTATTTACAAAATGCAGACTATAAACAAAAGGTTATATTTTAGGATCACTATCCTGATGAAAGCCATGAAAACGCCAAGTAACAATACCTTGTGTCTGGATTTGATAAATGAAAATCCATTCACAATAACAGACTCACAGCCGGAACAGCGATGAAATGTCGGCAGTGATGAATCGCCATGCAGCAAATCAAGCATTTCACCGAACAGACAGCTCCACTATAAAACAACCGCCAGTCCGCCAAGATCAAGGTTTCTGGGTTTTCATTTCGGCGAGTGTTTTTAGGAAGCAGCTAACAATGGCTACATTTTAAAGTCATTTCCTTATTTTGTAACCCAAGAAAGGCGTACAGCATCATCATATCCATGTGCATGTTACACACTAACAGCTGCAGAGCCAACAGGCACGCTGTAACTAACTTCGTATAAACATCACACCTACACAGGCAACCTAAACAGTAGACATTTTAATTGTACATTATAAATAATAGCACTACGGCCGTCCCGCGAAGTGGAATGGCAACGACAATGATTGTCATTTAATGTACGGTCCTACGATATTGCAGTAAAATACACTTATCACATATTCAGTGTTTCATTTGAACAGATAAAATTACAAACCACTGGTACAGTGTAAGAAGACAGACATGCACGCATAAACGTTTCTAACCCACTCTCCTTCCATCGGGAAAAAGGTAGGCCTAATGAGATCAGCGTCTGTGTGTGTGTGTGTGTGCGTGTGTGTGTGTGTGCGCGCGCGCGCGCGCGCGTGAACTCAATTCAAAAGTTTCCAACCAACTTAGCAATTTTCACGAAATTTAGTACGGATGCTAAACCATAAAATGTACCCAGTTTCCAACAGTCTACAGTGACAACATGGCCAACGCGCGAACCTGTGTGTTTCAACGTCCCACTAGGAATACCCCGCTGGTCCATTGTGGTTAGCCTACCAGCCGTATCCATGGGCCCCATTTTATAATCCAAAGGTCGCCAATGCTCACAACACGCATTATGCTAGACGTGCGGTTCCCACCCTGATTATCCTTATGGCTAATGATACGTACGCCAAACGGCTGTGATTCCCGGGGAAAAAAATGCAGTTATGAAGCAGTCAAGAGAACAAATGCTTCGGTAGGCATGGCAGCGTCGTGTTTAGCCGATAAAATCAAGCTGCCGCTTAAGAACTTTTCCAATACGTGGCGTGAATATTCAGTGAAACTAATTTCTCATTATCTCTCTAGGGCTATAGCGTGTAAGAACGACCAACTGGCGTCTGCGGAAATTACAGGTACAGACGGAAACTGTCAAATTTTTCATTGAAATTTCGAGCTTTATACTAGGAATAAGACAGGAAAGTAATAACAAATCCTATAGCGTAATGACAATGTTCTGAAGACGAAAGCAGAACCAGATTCCGTACCGTTATCAGCACAATGAATCATCTGAAGATGTAGGCAACAGGTTCCTCCCAAACCTTAGTCACAACGTATGTGACTTCATAACCTAGAAGACCAGAAGTGAAAATTTCATTGTCGCGAAAACCTGAATACCCTTTTGAGAAATAAAGTATTTTTTAATAAAGGTGTAGTTATTTTCGATACCTCCTAGTTAAGTATTTATTTGATAACTGCGTTTCATCCAGTGTATTTTAGAGGTCCTGCATCCGCTGGGTCAGTATTGATTTAAGAGTCTTCTTAAGTACGGAGCCGAGACCATAATCGGCGATTAATGCCAACAGTACAAACTGAACAGCATCGATAATTTTCGGGACAACGCGGTCTAGTGCCCGTTATCCTTACTGGATGCTCATCACAGGGTGCATAGAACCTACACAGAAAATACTAAATGTGGCCTAACACATATGCCTACTAGTTATACGTAAACGCGCTCTTGTATTCTCTGTGGAGACGAAATAGCGCACACGATACAGGGACTAGGCGATGCACGTTTATCCACATACATGAATACGTAAGAGTTAATTAAACTGTTTGTTACTCATACACAAGAACAAGGAAAATTTCTGTACAACATATAAGATTGTTTCTTACAAACAGAGCAAATGAACATAGAGTAACTTCGGTTGGGGTTCGTGTATCTGAATACAAGAACTCCTGGCTGGAAGTCGGAAGATGGTGCGACCAGCCAACAAGGTCAAGGTTGTCCATGGTTGCTCTCGGTCCTAGAGCAAATCCGGAGTTTGTGCCCACAATCCAGGTTGCACTTCTTGTTTCTCAAGCAGCCCTCTTCAATATTAACTTCAAATTTTTCGCGAAAACGCAATCTTCACAGCGCAATCAAAATTTCCTCAGAATGCCCTCCACATTCAAAACTTAGTCCAAAGGCCCACCTTCATTCCTCCGCTCCATACTTCCAATAGACCACTTCCTTCCCAGCATGCTACCTTCTTCCATTCCCCACGCCTCACCGTGTTTCCGCCCCACCTTTGCCGGAAGGACGAGCGGACACCGCCTGGGAACCTTCAGAATAGTAAACATTTGTCCCCAATAATAATAAATGCAGTGTCTCCCCCGCCAACTCTAGAAATCGCCCAGCCATTTTAATTGACGCTGCAGGCCCTTTCGCCGGGGCAAAGCGGCCGGGGCGTGTAGCTAACCTATCACCTCCACAGAGTACCAAGGTGTACTGCCACTTGAACACATGTCATCATACAGCAAAGATGGACACCGACATTCACTGCACGTTGCTGCTGGAAAACTACACCACGCATGTCTCAAGTAATATTTCAAAATGAAAAGATAAATACATTCAAAGGTACCGCAAAAACACGTCACTAAGCACGCAATCTCTCTTCCTTTTACATTTAGGATGGCCGTTGCTTAGCACTGGGAATTGGTACGAACTTCTCCTTCGAGTAAGAGCAAACTATATATAGCACAATACACACAGCCTTAGGCAAATGGCTTCTGCCGTGGGTGAACTTCTAAGAGTAAACTATATGTGGCATAATATACCATAAATCGTTGTCTCTACCCATCCACGTAATGAAGTTTCCTCATGCCTGCACAACCATTTTGAGCGAAAACAGCATCTGTCTGAATTCTTGCTAAACTCTACTTGGCAAGCGCTTTTAGTAAAGGCTCATCCCAGAACAGGCCACCAAGGCCCAGGGGAGGAGTAGTAGCACAGCTCTACTCCTTCCTTAACCTAGGCGCTAGATGGGGGTGGGTGGTCAACGCCACGCCCCGGCCGATTTACCACGGGGAAAGACCCGGTACCCATCGTATAGGGGGCTAGGTGGGCCCCAGGACTTGTCTGGACGGGTGCGGATATCGCCCCACACCGGGATTTGATCCACGGACCGTCCACCCCGTAGCAAGTCGCTACACAGACTGAGCTTGCAAAACGACCCGGCTGCGGAGGGTGGATGACGAAGAATTTTTTCATTTACTCAGCAATCACGAATAATGGTCGCCTGCCCCATAAGATTCAGAATGAATTGTGAACCTCGGAATCCTTAAACTTTTCGTACAGCGCGAATAGCGCCTACTTACATAGAAACACATAACACCGCAATACATGATATATGCTTACATTTTTGCCTCAAGTTTCTTAGCGCGACTGTTGCGTTCAGCCATTCTTATCTCCCTTTCAATCGTTACCTTCGTAATAAATTCCTCTGTAAAACTGTCACCCTGGAGCCGTAAGTTCCTTTTCCTGGAGCCGTAAGTTCCTTTTCCCAGAGCCCTATCTTTCTACCCGTAAACTCTGACTCGCTTGGCTTCCTATTCCTATTTCCCTTCCGTCATCCGCCTTTTCCTTCCGGAGTCGGATCTTATTCCGTTCCTCTGTGACATCCATTCTCTTAATTTCTCCGTCTTACTGTTCCTCGCAGTTCTAATACAAAGTTCAATCTCCATCTCACGTTCATGCACTACGAACCATGCTCAAACTTACACCACAGTGTATTCACTACTTCTTACGAGTACAGGGGCGTTTTATATTTCATCCATGAGGTCTGCACACGAAAACAAGGTACGAATTTGTGGTGACACGAATTGCGTTAAAATCATGATGAGAGTTGAAGACTTTAACTCTATACACATAACAAGACAGGCAATGTACGTATAACGCAAAAATAAGGCGCATTCGCGTAACCACTGTTGCCGTGGAAAAGCAATAAGTATTACATATTATAGTGGGCCGGGTAGCTCAGTCGGTATAGCGACAGACTACGGGCTGGAAGATCCGGGATCGAATCCCGGTGGGGACGAGATTTTCCGCCCGTCCAGACCGGCCGTGGGGTCCACCCAGCCTCCTGTAAAATGGGTACCGGGTCTTTCCTGGGGGTAAAGTGCGGCCAGGGCGTGCTGCTGACCACTCACCCCC
>Ga0123355_10010952_pt1 | contig 13955 bp, 18 predicted proteins | sample TergutEmb28metaG_3_FD_89872 | JGI IMG/M metagenome (GOLD analysis project Ga0123355, IMG submission 89872) | Embiratermes neotenicus P1 segment gut microbial communities from Petit-Saut dam, French Guiana - Emb289 P1 | ecosystem: Host-associated > Arthropoda: Insects > Digestive system > Gut ... | reverse complement strand
TTCCGCCACTCTTCGTTGGCACTTCCTTGCTTGCCATCTTGGCAAGCCGCGTCAGCACCGCCTTGATTGGCGAAAAATCGCCATTCCCTGTCAGCATTTCTTATATTGAATACAGGTTCTAAGCCATAACCCCTTCATATGATTGCACCTTTTTAACAATTTTAACAGTAAGGGGCAGCGCTAACCATTCGTATCCCCATTTCAAACCTACACCGACGATTATCATTTCGGGGATTGCTTCCCAGGGGATAACAAGAGCAAATGCTATAAGCGAAAAAATAACTGTATCAAGTATATGGCCAACAATAGAGGATGCCATCGCCCTAAACTTAAACCCATCAAGGCCTGTATGTTTGCCCTTTAAATGTACAAAAATCCTGTCGTTGGCGTATTTGCCCACAGTAAAAGCGGTCAAGCTTGCCAGCACAATCCTCCAGGTATTGCCCACTGCCGTCTGGAAATAGATGCCGTCATACCACTCTGGCTGGGGTAACACGATACTTAACTGGATAAGGCCTGCCATTAGCGCATTAAGCGCTAAACTCATCCATGCTGCACGGCGTGCCCAGCGGTACCCGTAAACCTCCGCAAGCACCGACGCAAGGATATACGTAAGTGGAAAGGTTAAAATGCCTGCGCTTATTGGCCAATTAATAAAAACTAACATGTGGTTAGCCAAAACATTGGCGGCCAGTAGACTGGTTGCGTAAATTGCTACCAAGTACACTAACAATGGTTTCGGTTTGCCTGTAACCAGGTTTCGGTTATCCATTGCTTCAACTCCTATTCAATTTTAATTAGACATCGTCCGAAATTCCGAATGAGCGGCCAAAAAACACGTTAAAGCCCGCGATATTTTGGCCGCAAATGTAATTTCGGAAGAAGTCTATTGTTACCTATGGTATTTTATATAGCTCTTGGGTGTTGTCAATGCATGTTAATAAAGGGGAGTGTCTAATCGAAGTATCGCGCGCGCACTGTCTCGTTCCCTTTTATGATGAAAGAAATGATGTTTGCATCTAGTGCATATATCATATCTCAACCTCACGAAGTTTCAAGCGTTCAAACGCAGGTATCGGTTCATCGCAACTGTCACTCTCCGCAATAAACTGGCGCATTACTTCAATTTGACGAATACTCATATCATCTAACTCATTGGAAACAGCAGCATCATTAATTGGGAAATCAAGTATTGTAATAATCGCATGACTGCCTTTTGGGATTTTAACCGGCTTAAAAGGTGTAAATGTGTCGCCGTTGTAATATGCTTTTACTGCTTGCATAATGCACCTACTCTCTAATTATCTCAATTATCACAGTTTATTTGCAGTCTCTATATTATCCGTATTCTTACTCCCACTCAATAGTACCAGGCGGCTTAGAAGTAATATCATAAACAACCCGGCTAACAGCCGATATTTCCCCTGTAATCCTCTCAGAAACGCGCTTTAGCACATGATGTGGCAACGGGGTATAGTCACAATGCATAAAATCCACCGTATTAACCGCCCTTATAGCTATAACCGGGTCGAAAGTTCTTGTGTCATTTTTGACACCAACGGCACAAGTATCGGTTAGCACAGCAAAGTATTGGTCGGGCCTTTCTTCCAGGGTATCCAGTTCATTGCGAAGTATAGCATCAGCTTGGCGTAGGGTATCCAGTTTTGCCTTTGTCACTTCGCCAATAACACGTATAGCGAGCCCTGGCCCTGGGAAAGGTTGACGGTTTACAAGCGACGCCGGTAATCCTAGCATCTTGCCCAGTACTCGCACTTCTTCTTTAACGAGTCCCGAAAGTGGTTCGATAATCCCCGTAAAATCCATGCGTTCTGGTAGACCGCCTACATTGTGGTGGCTTTTTATCGGAGCACCATGTTCGCTCGAAGATTCGATAACATCCAGGCTAATTGTGCCTTGGGCTAAGAAAGGTATATGACCCAACTTTTTGGCCTCTTCCTCAAACACATGTATAAATTCTTCTCCTATGAGCTTGCGCTTTGTTTCTGGGTCGGATATGCCTTTTATCTTTGCAAGAAAGCGCTCTTCACCATTTACACATATAAAGCGCACGGGTTTATTGGCAAATGCCGCTTCTATTTCGTCGCTCTCGCCCAACCGCATGAAGCCATGATCCACAAAAACACAGTTAAGCTGGCCAGGTACTGCTTTAGAAAGCAATGCCGCGCACACAGATGAATCCACTCCGCCCGATGTAGCAAGAAGTACTTGCTCTTTGCCAACGGTGTTGCGAATTTTTTCTTCCCAAGTGGATAGGTAATTGTCTAAATTCATTTGTAATCCCCTCTCGGTTGATTTAACATATCTAATTCAATGCAGCCAGCAGACGTTTCAATTCGGCAACTTCAATATCCGACAATGTGACGCCCTTACCCATTTTTGAACGCTCTGGAGCCCAGTCGCGGATATCGTACTTTGGTTCGCGGTCATTCCAGCTTATAAGGTTGAGTTCTTTTCTCCAGCCCTTTGAGCCTTCTGATAAAACTCCGATATGCTTGGTAACATCAAATTTAATCTCTGCCATATTAACCTCTTTTCCCGCCTAGTATAGAATCTAGCTTTTCGATTTTGCCTTTCATCCTGTTTGTATAGCCAGGGCGTATATCGGCCTTTAGCGTTACACTGGTACGCAAGCCTTTCTCGGCAAGCACAAAGGTTGCGTCCTTTACAACTTGCATGACCTTGTCCCATTCGCCTTCGATTTCAGTGAACATGGAGGTCGTACGGCTGGGAAGCCCAGAGGCTTCGATAACACGGATAACTTCCGCGATATGTTCCGAAAGTTCTTCCCCAACACCGAAAGGCGCAATATTTACTGCGATAAGTGTATTCATCTGTTTCATCCTTTCGCCTTTTCTTTCATACGCTTACGTCGTTTTTCATGCTGTTTAGCGTAAGCTGCTTGCAATTCTTCTTTAACCCTGCGGGCAATAAAAGCGCTGTCTCCTAGTTCCTCCAGAGTGGATGTGCTTACCACTGATGCGACTGCATTCGCATAATTTCCCCCGATGGATTTAATAAAAACCGATGCAACGCCTGCGCCCAAAAATGGTATAGCCAGTGCTGGCGATACAATTACCCCTGCCAATATATCATGGAGGATTTCCGAATCCCAGCCCTTGGCCGTGGGAATGCCGAAAATTTTATCCAGCTGGACAATCATTTTAGCGCAGACCCCATAAACAATAGGTGAGGAGACAAGGGGGATAAAACTAACTGCAACAGCTTGCTTAGCGTGTGTGTTAATGCACTCCTGTGCCTTCTCTCGCATGACGCGATGTTTTTCTTTGAGATGCTCCAACAATTTCACTTCCTTGTTTTATTAAAGCTTGCCCATCCTACCTGAATCCCAGCACTATTTATTAGCGAAAGGGTTATAATTCACTTCGTGTCCTATGGTTGTACTTGCCCCATGCCCTGGATACACTTTTGTTTCTTCGGGTAACGTCAGTAGTTTTTCTTTCAAATTGCGGATTAGATCCCCATGGTTGCCTGTGGGGAAGTCGGTGCGGCCTATGGTTTCCCTGAATAACGTATCGCCAGAGAATAGATTTCCGTGGGTCTCATCATAATAACACACGCTGCCTGGGGTATGTCCGGGTGTGTGCAGAACCTTGAGAGTGGCATCGCCAAACCTAAACGTATCACAAAGAATATGATCTGATGTGACCTCTATATCCATGCCGTGAAGGGCTGAACGGTTTTTTTCTGCGTTTTCCAGTGCTTCTCTCTCGGCTGTGTGGCAATAGATTTCGGCAGAAGTAATACGTTTCACGTTGTATACGGCTATTATGTGGTCATAATGACCGTGGGTGAGTAGAATCCCTTTAACCGCGACATTGTTCACGTTTATGAAAGCCGCAAGCTCCTTAATATCCGTTTCACTGCATCCCGCATCTATAATGACGCCCTCGCCGGAAATTTCATCGTAGTACAGATACACGTTTTGCCCCATGTCGTTGTTGTTAAAAGTTTTGATTATCATTGTTGCCTCCCGGAAACTTGAATTTTGCGGAACTATGCGAGATTGTATTGCTAGCATTATGGTCCTTCTTGACTAACCGTTACTATCAATGTCATCAAATACTTTCTTCCAAAAATCATCGCCGATATTTTTTTGTGGTTTAAGAAGGAAGGGTGTCTCAATAATTACCAAATTGATTTTTAGAAAGGAAACAAAAAAGCCCGTAAACACGGGCTTTTCAGGGAAGCGCGAAACCAGATTCGAACTGGCGACCCTCGCCTTGGCAAGGCGATGCTCTACCACTGAGCCATTCGCGCATATGAAATTCACACAAGCCGCTAAGAGCGGGTGGCGGGAATCGAACCCGCGTATCAAGCTTGGAAGGCTTGTGTTCTACCATTGAACTACACCCGCACAACCCACAAATGAGGGAACCGCCAATGCCCAGGGGCGGAATTGAACCGTCGACACATGGATTTTCAGTCCATTGCTCTACCAACTGAGCTACCTGGGCGCAGAAAACGGATGAGGCGGACGCAAGTATAAACCATTGTTTGACATACGTCAAGCCCTCTGCAAACTGGCATTAATTGTTATGCATAGTAAATATTATTACTTGGGGACGAGTAAAAGCCCGTAATAAATGCGTCCCGGTTCCGCTGCTTACGTATACAGGTGCTTCGTCACTGGACTGGGCCCAGCCGGATACAAACCGCTGGCCATAGCTGGTGATGATGTTTGTAAAAGTAAAAAGTGGCGCCCACAGCCCAAAGAACTTAATTTGCCCGGCATGGGTATGCCCGCTTACTATCAAGTCTACATTAGTAGTGTTTTGCTGCATGGTTACGTCAGGGTTATGAGATAAGAGCAAAACGAAATCATCACCGGCATCTTGGGTGGCCGTAGCTATGCAGGGGTTGCGATTCCACAGGTCTTCTACACCGGCCAGCCAAAACCCTTCGTGGATACGTTGTCCGCTATTGGACAAGGGTACCATACCGTGACGTCGCATCTCGGCAAAAAGTCGTACGTGGATATCATGGTTACCTTCTACGCCGAATATACCGTCGGTAGTTTTAGTTTGGGCCAGTATAGACAAGGTTCTTTGGTAATGTGCCCAAAAATCGCCTCCCAAAAGTAGCATATCTATGTCGCTGGTATTAAGCTCGTCTACGACCTGTTGCAACGCATTGTTGGATATACCATGTGTATCGGTGATAAATGCAATGCGGTAGCCGTTTAAGTTGGCTGGCCATCGTGGTGAATGAAAAGGAACTTCTACATATTGAATTATCCTGCCTAAGGTAAATGCGTGAATTAGGTGAATTGCGCCCGTAATTGCTACTAGGATAAGTATAATGTTGATAGCAAAGCTTCTTTTGGATGTTTTCATGAATGCCCTGCCTCCTTAATAGTACATTGGTTTTGGTGCTTTGGTCAAAGGCTATTGAATGTCGGTTTTGACACTAATGATAAAAGCGATTTCAATTCTATCAGGTTTTGTTATCATCGACAAAGGTGATGGCAGTGGCACTAGCTCGCGAGCACCTTGAAATCTTGCCAACTTAGTGGCATAATGGTCTCAATTGAATACAATAAAGGCGATGACAAGGAAGAGTACATTCTTTCTGAAGCACAGAGAGGAAGCGGTTGTCAGGATTGTGCTAGCTAACAATTCTGACTTGGTGTAAGCTTTCGTGAGGGAAGTATGGAAGGTAGCCTTCGAGCTGTGAACCGAACGGGTTATAACAACGCCCCAGTAGGCTTCAACGGAATTTCCACCGTTATCAGGAAAGCGGTATCGGATAATCGTGTCAAAGCACGTTATCTCGTACCGGCAGAGTGCAGAGATATACCGAATGCCAAAAACAGTTGCCGACGACGAGTCGAATCTGCAAACGTTTCAACACAGATTTGGCGACAGAGAAGGTTGTGTTTTTTGTGATTCAGTACTTTCTCTGAATTTGGGTGGTACCACGGATAAAATATTCGTCCCAAGCAGCATTATTTTGCTGCCTGGGACTTTTTTTATTGTATTCGGTTAATAAAGCGAGTTAATTCGCTAAAATCGGAGGATATTCAATGGAAAAGCGTTATGATTTCACACAAGCAGAAAAGCAAATGCAAGAATTTTGGGAGAAAGAGAAGATTTACCGCTTTAATGAAAACGCGAGCGGTGAAATTTACTCTATTGACACGCCACCGCCTACAATAAGCGGCGATTTACACATCGGCCAACTTTTTTCTTATACGCAGGCAGAAATTATAGCCCGATTTAGGCGTATGCAAGGGTATAATGTGTTCTACCCCTTCGGCTTTGATGATAATGGGCTACCCACAGAAAGATTGGTTGAGCGAGAAGAAAAAATACGCGCTCATATGATGCCACGAAGCGAGTTTATTAAAAGATGTTTTAACATTACTGAAAAATACAAACATGAGTTTAAGGCGTTTTGGCAATCTTTAGGCTTCTCAGTAGATTGGGAAACGGCATATCAGACCATTAGTCCCGAAGTGCGCAAAATCTCGCAAGCGTTGTTTTTGGAGCTTGTAAAAATGGGGAAGGCCTACACGAAGGAATCCCCAGTATTGTGGTGTACCGAATGCCAAACATCGATAGCCCAAGCGGAGTTGGAGACGACAGATGCCGAATCTACGTTTAACTATATCCCGTTTTATGTTGTAGACGGCAAACCTCTTGAGGTGGCCACCACTCGCCCGGAGTTGCTTTACGGTTGCGTATGCCTGTTTGTTAACCCCGACGATGAACGGTATAAGCAGTATACAGGCAGGTCGGCTATTGTACCGCTGTACGATTACGAGGTCCCAATTTTGACGGATGACAAAGTAGATATAGACAAAGGTACAGGTGTGGTGATGTGCTGCACTTTTGGCGATAGCACAGATTCTGAATGGTATACCCAGTACAATCTGCCATATCGGAAAGTTATCTTACCAAACGGCAAAATAGCCGACGATGTCCCTTTTATTAGCGGGTTGCGCGTCTCTGCCGCGCAAAAAGAGATCATCCGTTTGATTGCAGAGCGCGGCATGCTTATAAAATCCGAACCTATTACCCATACGATAGGCATTCACGAACGTTGCGGAAAGCCTATAGAAATAATCCCATCCCGCCAATGGTATATTGATATTTTAAGCGAACGGGAACGTTTTTTGAAAGCAGCGGATGATATCAATTGGTATCCACCCCATATGAAAAACCGCTATGTAGCGTGGGTCGAAAATCTAAAATGGGACTGGTGTATCTCAAGGCAGCGGTATTTTGGTGTACCGTTTCCGGTCTGGTATTGCAAAGAGTGTGAAAAAACTGCCTTTGCGAAAGAGTCGCAACTGCCGGTTAACCCTCTCGAAACGGAGTATTGCGGTGTTTGTAAATGTGGCTCAAAGGATTTTGTGCCCGAAAGTGGGGTTTTAGATACTTGGGCGACTTCATGTATAACACCGCAAATAAATGAGATATCTGGCCTTAAACTTACCCCTATGAGTATGCGCACTCATGCCCACGATATAATACGCACATGGACATTCTATACAATTGTGCGCAGCTTGTATCATACTGGAGATATACCATGGAAAGACTTGATGATATGCGGCTTTGTCCTTGCTAAGAAAGGCGAGAAAATAAGCAAGTCAAAAAGCAACAACGCTCTTGACCCGAAGTATTTAATCAAGACTCACTCTGCCGACGTACTACGTTATTGGACGGCAGGCACGCGGCTTGGTACAGACACATTTTTTTCGGCCGATGAGTTATCTGTTTCAAAGCGATGGATAACAAAGCTGTGGAATGCATATAAATTCGCAACTTCGCATTTACAAGATATTGATTTGGCTACAATACCAAAACTCATGCCAGTAGATGAGTGGATTATCGAGCGTGTTAACGAAACAGCGGTAAACACCGCAAAACTTCTGTCCCAATATGAAATAGGCCAAGCGCGGCATGAAGTAGATGAATTCTTTTGGAAGGATTTTTGTGATAACTATATCGAAATTGTAAAGGAGCGCCTATATCACCCCGAAATTCATGGCGCCGCTAAACGTAAGAGTGGGCAATACGCGCTATACGTTGTTTCGCTTAATATTTTGAAACTATATGCGCCTTATGCCCCACATATAACCGAATATATTTATCAAGAATTCTTCCGGCAGCATGAGTCTGAAGACTCTATCCATCTCACACATTGGGTGAAGCCTTCCGCTATAAATACAACAATAATTGATTTTGGCAAGCAGCTGAAAAATATTGTTTTTGAAATGCGTAAGTTTAAGTCGGAGCGCAATATCTCAATGGCATCGGAGATGGGCGTACTTGAAGTTCGTATCCCACGGCATATGGCTGAAAGATTCCAGCAGACAGAGAAAGACATCTTGGCGTGTTCAAAGGCGGTCGAAGTTATGTATATTTTTGAGTAAACTCAAAAATCAAAAGGGGGTTTGAATGGTGGAAATAATTTAATATCACGATTACAGGCGCTCTTTTTTCGCTGGATACAAAACACATCATTATACACCCAGTCTTAATGGGGGATATACGCCCAAACCTAATGCCAACCATACGCCAAAAAGCTGTTGACATTAACATCGCGTCAACGGTTATATTTCGGTGGAAAGGAGAGACAGCCGTGGAGTTGCAAACCATTAGTCAGGTGTCTAAGCAGTTTGGTATCTCAACTCGGACACTGCGCTACTATGAACAAATGGGGTTAATCGTACCGGTAAGAAAGGAGGATTCCAATTATCGTGAGTATAAGAATGAAATGCTCTCGCGGTTGCGTCAAATTATCATCCTGCGGAAGCTTAGAATACCGCTTAAACAGATCGCGGAGATTTTAAAGAGCGACAACACATCGGTAGCAATTGAATCGTTCGAGCGCAACCTTGCGGCAATTGAGGATGAAATTACCGCGCTGTCTACCATACGTGATGTGACTCGATCCTTCATAAGGCAGTTAAAATTGGATAACGATAAACTGATGTTACTGGACGACGAAAGCCTGTTGGAAGTCGTAGATGCTTTGACTGTCTCTAAGATCAATTTCAAGGAGGAAAAGACTATGGACAACTTGAGCAAGGCAAGTGAAAAGATTAATAAAATAACCGACAAGGATGTGCGTATTTTGTATCTGCCGCCCACGGCAGTAGCGGCGGCGCATTATGTCGGAGAAAACCCGGAGGAAGGCGCGGGTCGTATGATGGATGCGTTCATTAAGGATTCTAATTTGGAGAAGGTATATCCTGCAGCTCGGCAATATGGATTCAATCACCCGAATCCTGGCATTCGCGAGGATGGGCTTTATGGTTACGAATTTTGGGTAACAATTCCAGACGAAATGGATATTCCTGCGCCACTGGAGAAGAAATATTTCCAAGGAGGGCTATACGCTGCGCACATGATATTCCCCGAGGATTTGGCTGGTACAGGCTGGCACCGTCTAATTACATGGGCGTACGGCAGCAAGCAATGGGAACCCATTACAGATGCATCGGGCAATTTGGCCGGCTCGCAAGAAAATATGAATGACCTTCTAGAAGAGCATCTCAATTATTTTGGCTGGGGAACAAACAAAGATTTTCACCAGTTTGACTTGCTTTTGCCGATTAAGAAAAGAACATAAAATGTATCATTGTGCCAAGTAATAAAGAAGCTGTATTCAACTTAGGCAATGATGCCTTTGCGGAGTTGAATACAGCTTCTTTATGCATCTATGATGGATCTCTGCCAATTAGTCGCAATTTCCAATGCCGCAACCGACTATTTTTCATCTTCGGCGACCGCGCAATTATGATTACTCCCCATAATATAAGAGCAATCGCAGACAGCATTAAGGCATAATGCAAAACAGCAGGAATGTCCACAAAGCGACGGATAACATGTGTGACGCCTTGGATGACAAGCCCCATTCCAAGTGGGAAATTTGCTTTAGAGTTTCTCATAATCCCTTCCTCCTATTTTTTAGAAGCTGTGTTCATAGGCGGCGTTGTCGCCTATGAACACAGCTTTTTAGATTTTTATTCGATAATAAAGTTTAAAAAAACCTCTAACAAGGCCTACAAATATGCAAGCCCCCAAGAGTGTGAGACATACAATATCATTGAAATTGCCCGCAATAAATGCGCCAATAATCAAGCCGTACATCACGATATTCATTCCGGCAGAGCCTGATTTTTGCCGAATCAATAAAATACGTTCATCTGTTTCGAAAATATACAACTTTCTTAGCTTATCGGAGTCCTTGATTGCTGCAAGTGTTCGATATAAGAGAAATAGAAAAGCACCTGCAAGAGTAATCGAAATCCCTGTCTGAAAACCTCCGATAAAGTGCCCGATTGCAGATGGAGCACTTTCATGATGGAGACTAAATACGAACACCGCAATCAGCCCAAGTAGTCCAAAAGAAAGGTAGCGTTGTTGTACAATAAGTTTTTTCTTAAACTGTTCCATTTAAAGTTCCTCCACTTCTGAGAAGTCAAATATTTCTTCAATCGTTTTGTCAAAATATTTAGCTATTTTGTATGCTAGAACCAACGATGCAGTATACTTCCCCACCTCAATTGATGTAATGGTCTGTCGTGTGACACCAACAGCAAATGCAAGTTCTTCCTGGGAAAGCTTTTTCTGCTTTCTAAGCTCAGGTATCAATGTCTTCATGTCATCACCTCGTTGCATAGCGCACTTTGCAATTTAAGTATAGTTTGCTTTGCATTATTTGTCAAGCGTGCTTTGCAATTTTATTTAAAGGTTGTAGCTATAAGCATTTTCATCAATTATGGTATGAACTATCGTGGAAACACAAAAAAAGCTCGGAATACAGCGTTTCCGAGCCTCTTGCATATTTATTCAATGTTTTTGATTAACGTGACGCTTCTTAAACTACATATAATGCATGCTGTTATTTTTTAACCAAATCATTAAGCAGATTAATACCCCTATACTCCATAAAAGCGGCAGCGGTTATGGTCACCCATATTATGAACGAAAGCACCATGCCAACACCAACCGATGTCATAGGGATGCGCGGCCCAAGCAGCAATGCTAAATTCATATATGCGCCCATGAACGCAACCCCAAGCACAAGCATCTTGGTATAAGCAAACTTAGTAAAAGAAAGCCCTGCTACAGCCAAAATAGGAAGTAACAGATTTAGAAAACCACCAAAAGAACCGGCATCCCCAAATATCATAGAGAAACCGGATGTACGCTGGGCAATGCCAAAAGCCCTCATGTTAACCGATAAAAACGGGAGGAATAAGAAAATAAAGAGCAATACGCATCCTCCTAAAATTACCAGCTGATTGATAGTAAATTTTGCGGTAATAGAAGTTACAAATTCATTGGTGGCATACCCATGGGGGGGCCGTGGTGAGTGAGGATTTTGAGGTGGTGCCGCTTTGGCTGGGTCAAAGCCGCATTGGCATAAGCTACCCTCATTAACGGTAGTTCCGCAATTTTGACAAAACATTGTATATCCCCTTTCTGCTGTTTTGGGAGCGGACTATACAAAAAATATGCGCTCATCGCTCCGTTCCTATGATTGTATCATAGCATTGGGGGTTATGGAAGATTGCATTATTAATTCCTTGCTTTGGATGAGGATACCAGCGCCGCCAGGTACCCAAAAACAATCGCGATTGTTGCCCCGCCGGCCATTGCCGTAAAACCGCCGGTTACTACCCCCAAAAGCCCGCGCTCATCTACTGCTTTTTTTACTCCTCTGGCAAGAAGATTGCCAAACCCAGGCAAAGGCACAGTTGCGCCTGCACCTGCAAAGTCCACAAGCCTGTCATACCAGCCCAGTCCCCCTAATATACAGCCGGCTACTACTAGCAACACCAGTATACGTGCCGGCGTAAGTTTGGTAAGGTCGATCAAAAGCTGGCCAATAACACAAATAGCCCCTCCTACTATAAACGCCCAAAGGATATTCATTGCAGGCCTCCTTCTATAGCTACCGCATGCGCAATAGCCGGTATGCTTTCCCCTTGTTGAACCGTGGCCACACTGTGAAGCGCACCGGTTGGTACAAGCAACATACGCTTGATTTTATCTTGCATAAGTTGCTTGAAAAAATATGCCGCAAACGTAGCAGCCGCACAACCGCAGCCGCTGCCTCCGGCGTGTACATCTTGTTTTTCCATATCGTATATCAACAGGCCACAGTCTGTGTGGTTGGCTAGGATGTTATACCCCTTTTCTTCCATAAGCTTCAGTAGCAGCTCGCTGCCGATTTTCCCTAAATCGCCTGTGGCTATAACATCGTAATGGTCTGGCTGGATGTTTAAATCGCGGAAATGCTTATCCAAAACATCCGCCGCCGCTGGGGCCATGGCTGCGCCCATGTTATTCGCATCCTTGATGCCCATATCTACAATTGCGCCGGTAGTTGCGGCTGTTATATATGGGCCTGTGCCGCCTGCGGAAACTACTACCGCGCCATTGCCGGTTACAGTCCAGGAAGCTGTTGGCGCGCGCTGAGTGCCAAGCTCAAGGGGGAAGCGGAAGGTTTTTTCTGCACCGCAAAAATGGCTGCTGGCCGAGGCTACAATATGGTTGGCGAAGCCGCCATCTATTATCATTGCTCCTAGTGTCATGGCTTGGCCTATGGCAGAGCACGCGCTAAAAAGCCCAAAAAATGGCCGTCCCAAGTCCCGTACCGCAAAGGTTGAACCCGTTTCCTGGTTTAATAAGTCCCCGGCCAGGATGTATTGGATATCTGCCGGTAGCAATTTTGCTTTTTGAATGGCTAAGGTTATGGTCTGACGGGACATTTCACTTTCGGCTTTCTCCCAACTGTCTGTCCCGAAGAGTGCGTCTTTGGAAATTACATCGAAATACTCTGCTAACGGACCTTCACCTTCTTTTGGCCCCACTATGGCCGCCGTCGCGGTTATTGACGGTGGGTTTTTAAAGCGGACTGTTTGCTCGCCTATGTGTTTTTCCATGCGCCTCTCCTCATCTCACGAAATAATAAATCAGCCCAACTACAACAGAGGCCATGGCGCCATATACAATCACAGGCCCTGCGATTACAAACATTTTAGCCCCAATGCCCAGTACAAGGCCTTCTTTTTTATACTCGATAGCAGGTGCCGCTATGGCGTTTGCAAAGCCAGTAATAGGCACAATAGACCCAGCCCCGGCATGCTTGCCAAGCTTGCTGTATAACCCAAGCGCCGTAAGCAAAACAGCCGCGACTATGAGTATCCCGGCGGTTATAAGCCCGGCGTCGTCCCGTGAGACATTGCGCATCTCCAAAATATTGTAGAGAACCTGCCCAATAGCACAAATACTGCCGCCTACGAGGAAGGCTTTAAGGCAGTTTATTCCAACAGTACTGCTTGGGGATACAGCCTTCACCATTGCGCTGTAGCGTTCTTTTTCAGTAGATTTCATATAGTTCTCCCATCAGTCTATTAATGCATAATCGGTATAAGTTTGAAACAGTGTTACTTTTCTGGTTTTCACATTAGGGCCAAAACTCATAGTTCGACTTACATACCACCAACATCAAAAAAACCATCCACCAAAAAATACAAAAGTGCGCCAGCCAGCTTACCGACGGCAATAGCCATTACCAGGAAAAACATGCCACGCTGTAGTCTAGCCCTGCGCGAAAAAATTGGGATAACATTTAAAACCTCTGCAAGGGACATGGCTAAGCACCCGATGAAAATACCACCTGCAAGACTAATTGCTATTGCCCCTACACTCCCGATAGGCAAGTAAAACTGAAATACACCTGCCAAGGTTCCAAATACGCCGCCTAACAAAAGTGCGGATTCGTAAATCTTAATTTGCCCTGTGGTTCGTGTCTTTTGTGCCAGCCGTGGCACTACACCTACAATTGTAAGAAATGCGTAAACCGCCCCAGCAATGACAAGCCCCGATGCTAGGCCGATAATCACCGCTAACCCGTATCTAACCAGTTCCATCTTTAACTCCGTCTATTTT
>Ga0123355_10010951_pt1 | contig 13956 bp, 50 predicted proteins | sample TergutEmb28metaG_3_FD_89872 | JGI IMG/M metagenome (GOLD analysis project Ga0123355, IMG submission 89872) | Embiratermes neotenicus P1 segment gut microbial communities from Petit-Saut dam, French Guiana - Emb289 P1 | ecosystem: Host-associated > Arthropoda: Insects > Digestive system > Gut ... | reverse complement strand
TCAAAAAGGAGTGTATTTCTCTGGTATTAAAATCTATAATAATCTTCCTACGGGGATTAAACAAATATCTAATGACACCCTCAAGTTTAAAAAAACTGTAAAAAGATTTCTCTTGGACAAATCTTATACTCACTGGATGAGTATTATAAATGGAAAGAAAATGCTCTTAGTCGATAAATAGGGAATTCCTAAAAATAGATTCCTGCAAAGGGATTGCTCATGCAATAAATGTCCATATATGATACTTAGATAACGATCAAACTCTTAGAACATATAAATGTATAGCATTCTTATATTTATTCTAACTAGCATGTAGCTCCCAGCTGAATTGTTCACACCTGAACATTCCAACAGCATGAATGGTAATAAATGTAAATTTGTATTATTTATATAATGTGATCCATACACTTAAAATGTCTCACAAGAATCTTAATATCTCTGTATATAATAAGTATACTAAGTTGATTGACGAATCCTATGTTACTTGGTAACGTTATGGAAGAAATAAATGAATGAATGAATGAATGAATGACCATTCACCAACACACATGCAGGAAGACTATATGTACATTCAACAACACACACATTAACTCCATATGTACATTCACAAACACAATTCGTACATACTCATTTCCATTCACCAACACACACAGAACTCGATATGTCCACTCACCAACAAACATAGTACCTTCAAATAACCATTCACCAACACAAACAGAAACACTGTATGTCCATTCAACAACACAAACATTAACTCCATATGTCCATTCAACAACGCATACTGTAAATACATATGTCCATTCACCAACAAACACAGTATTTTCATATGTACATTCACCAACACACACAGTTCCTCCATATGTCCATTCATTATCACCCAAAATACCTCCATATGTCCATTCACCAACACACACATTAACCCCACATTTTCAAACCCCAACACACACAGAGCCTCATTATGTACATTCCCGTACAAAAAAATTACTTCCATATGTCCATTCACCACCGAACATATAGAACCGCCATATTTTCATTACCCAACCCACAGAGAACTTCCATATGTCCATTCACCAACACACAGAGTATTTAAATATGTCCCTTCCCCAACACACACAATACTTCCATATTTTATTTCCCCAAAACACAATACCTCAATATGTCCATTCACCTAAACACACAGTAAATCCATATGTCCATTCAACAACAAACACTGTACCTCCAAATGTACATTCACCAAGACACACAGTACCTCCATATTTCCTTCCAAAACACACACAGTATTACCATATGTCAAATCACCAAAACACAAATTACCTATATATGAGAATTCACCACCACACAGTAACTCCATATGTCAATTCACCAACACACACAGTACCTCCATTTTTTCAATCCCCACACACACAGTACCTCCATATGTCCATTCACTAACAAACACCATAACACCACACGTCCACTCAACTACGCACATGTAGTACCTCTGTATTTTCATTCCCTAAAACACACAGTACCTCCATACGTCCATTCACCAACACACATAACACCTCCATATATCCATTCCCCAACAAACACAATAACTCCATATTTTTATTCCGAAAAAAACCCCGTACCTCCACATGGCCGATCACCAAAACACACAGTAAACCCATATGTCCATTCATCAACACACATGCAGTAATTCCATATGTCCATTCATCACAACACAGAGTATTTCCACACGTCCATTTACAAAAACACACAGTACTTACAGGTGTCCATTTAGCTACACACACAGTAACACATAATTCCAGTCACTAACACACAATCAGTACCTATATATGTCCATTCACCAACACGAAAAATACCTCCATATTTCTATTCAAAAACATACACTATACTTCAATATTTCCATTCCACAACACAAACAGTAACATAATATATATCCATTCACCAATCCACATGCAGTACCAACATTTGTCCATTCACAAACACACACAGTACCTCCACATGTCCATTTTCCTACACACATGGTACATCCGTACGTCCATTCAACAACACACACAATAACTGCAAATGTCTATACACCAAAACACACAGTACCTCCAAATGTCCATTCCATAACACACACAGTAATTCTGAATGTACATTCATCAACACATATGCAGTACCTACATATGTACATTCACCAAAACACAGTACTCCAACATGTGGATTTACAAACACACAGTTTAACCCCACATTTCCATTCACCAACAAAAATAGTACCTACTTATTTCCATTCACCAACACACAGTAACTCCACATGTCCATTCACCAACACAACCAGTAGCTCCATATGTCCATTCACCAAGACACACGCCACCAAAATATACCTATTCACCAACACACAATACCTACATATGAATATTCACCAACACTCACAGAAAATCGAAATGTCCATTCACAAACACACACACTTCCTCCTTATGTCCATTCACCAACAGACATTCAGTAAGGCTATATGTCAATTCAACACCACACAAAGAACCTCCGTAAGTCCATTCAACAACACAAACTGTACAAATTCTTGTCCCTTCTCCAACACACACAGTAATTCAATATGTCCATTCACCAACACAGACAGTACTTACACATGTCCATTCACCAACAGACAGAATAACTGCATATGTCAATTCACCAACACACATTATGCCTACTTATGTCCATCCTTAAACACACAAATTACCCCATATGACCATTCAACAACACACACAGTACCTCCATTTGTTTATCCAACAACACTTACAGTACCTCCATATGTCCACTCACCAACATACACAGAATCTACATATGTCCATTCAACAACATACATGCAGTAAATCCATATTTCCATTCAACAACACACTCAATACTTCCATATGTCCATTCACCAACACACACAGTACTCCCATATGTCCATTCAACAACACAAATTTAGTACCTAAATATTTTCATTCACCAACACACACAGATAAACTAAATGTCCATTCACCAACACGCACAGTAGTTCCATATGTCCATTCACAAACACACACAATAACTCCAAATGTCCAGTCAACAACACACATGCAGTACATCCTCATGTCCATTCACCATCACACACAGTATTTCCACATTTCCATTCACCAACTCACGTAGTACTTACATTTTTCCATTTAACAACACACATGCAAGAAACCTTTATGTACATTCACGAACACACACCGTAACTCCATATGTCCATTAAAAAACACAAACAGTATATGCTCATATCAATTCAGCAACACTCATAATACTTTGATATTTCCATTCACCAACACACATTACCTACATGTATCCATTCACCAACACACACAGTAACTCCTTATGTCCATTCAACAAAACAAACATTACCTCGATATGTCCATTCATCAAGGCGCACAATACCTCCGTATGTCCATTCACCATCACAAATAGTATTTCCATATGTACTTTCACCAACAGACACAGTACCTCCTTATATACATTCACCATAACAAATAGTATATCCATATGTCCATTCAGCAAAAGACACATTATTCCATATTGTCATCCCCAACACACAAAGTAACACAATATGTCCATTCATCAACAAAAAATTGTGTTTCCATATGTCCATCCACCATCGCACGTTTATTATCTCCATATTTTCATTCCACATCCCACACAGTAATTCCTATATGTCCATTCACCAACATACACAGTACCTCAACATGACAATTCACCTCCACACACAGTACCTCCATATGTCTATTCACCTACACACACCGAAAATCCATATGTCCATTCTCCAAAACACAGAGTAAATCCATATGTCATTTCGCCATGAAACACAGAATCTATATATTTTCATTCCACAACACACACAGTACCTCCTTATGTCAATTCAAAAACACACAGGTTACTTCCATTTATCCATTCCCCAACACACACAGTACCTCCATATTTTCAATCCACAACGCACAGAGCAGCTCCACATGGCAATCAACAAAACACACGGTACCTCCACATGTCCATTCACAAACACTCATGAAGTAACTCCATACGTCCATTCACAACACACCTAGTATTTCCACATGTCCATTCATAAACACACACAGTACCCTCACGCGTCCATTCACATACACACATTAACCCATATTTCCATTCACTAACACACAAGCACTACCTCAATAAGTCTTTTCACCGACACAACGGTATCTCCACATTACCATTAAAAAACACGCACAATACGTCTATATGTCCATTCACCAAAACAAACAGTACCTCCATACGTACATTCAACAACACACATAGATTACCAGCATATGTCCATATATCAACACGCAAAGTACGTGAACATGCCCATTCACCAAAACACGGGGTAACTCCATAAGTCCATTCACCAACACACACATTATATCCATATGTCCAATCACCAAAACAAAGAGTACCACAATTTGTACATTCACCACAACACACAGTAATTCCGAATATCCATTCACCTACACACTTGCAGTAACACTATAAGTCCATTCACCAACACCCAGTAACACATTATGTTCATTTACCAACACACAGTGTACCTCCACATGTCCATTCTCGAACAAATAAAGGAACTTCAAATGCCCATTCATGTACACACATTCAGTAACTTTATAAGTAAATTCACCAAAACACACAGTACCACCACATTTCCATTCACCTACACACACAGTACATACATATGTCCATTCAACAACACACACAGTACATCCATATGTCCATTTAACAACACACATGAAGTACCTCTTTAATTTCATTCCACAACACACAAAGTAATTCCATATTTCCATTCACCAACACACAGAGCTACATTATATGTCTATTCACCAACACATACTTTACCACTTTATGTTCTATAACCAACACACAAACTACCCCGATATGTCCATTCAACAACACACAGTGTACCTCCATATGTTGATTCACCAAAACACACAATACCTCCGTATTTCCATTCACCAACACGCACAGAATATACATATGTCCATTCACCAACAAACATACATTAAACCCATATTTCCATTCACCAGCTAAATGAAGTACATCCATATGTATTTTCACCAACACATACTGTACTTCCATATGTTCATTCACCAACACACACAATAATTGCATATGTCTATTCAACAACACAAAAATTACCTCATTATGTCCATTCACCAACACACACATTATTTCCATATGTCCTTTCAAACATAAACACAGTACCTCCTTACATCCATTAACCAAAACATATAATACCTCCATATTTCCTTTCACCAACACACACATTATCCCATATTTTCATCACCAATACACACAGTTCATCCATATGTCCATTCACCTATAAAAACTGTACTTCCATATGTCCATCCACCTCCGCTCAATTAGTACCTCCATATTTTCCAACACAGTAATTACATTTGTCCATTCACCAACTCACACAGTACATCCATATGTCTATTCACCTACACACACAGTAACTCCATATGTCCGTTCTCCAAAAAACACGAAGTACATCCATATGTCCTTTCACCAAGAAACACATTACCTACATATTTTGTTTACCCAACATACACAGTAACTCCATATGTCAAATTACCAACACACAAATTATTTATATATGACCATTCAACATCATACACTCTACATCCATACGTCCATTCACCAACACACACAGTTCCTCCATATTTTTATAACCCAGCACACACAGTACTCCCATATGTCCATTCACCAACACACACAGTATCTCCATAAGTCCATTCAGCAACGCACATTTAGTTCCTCCATATTTTCGTTCCCCAACACACACGGTACCTCCATATGTCAATTCAACCACACAAACAATACCTCCATTATTGCATTCACCAACACACACAGTACATCCATATTTTCATTCCCAAACACACACAGGACCTCCACATGGCCAATCACAATAACACACATTACCTCCAAATGTCCATTCACCAACACTCATGCAGTAACTACATATGTCCATTAAAAACACACATAGAATTTCCACATGTCCCTTCAAAAACACACAGTACCTAAACGTGCCCATTCACCTACACACATTAACCCATAATTCCATTCAGAAAACACACGCACCACCTCAATATGTCCAATCACCAACACAACAATACCTCCACTTTTTCATTCAAAAACACGCACAATACTTACATATTTCCATTAACCAACACAAACATTACCACTATATATCCTTTCACCAACACGCATACAGAACCAACGTATGTACATTCAACAACACACACAGTACCACCACATGTCCATTCACCAACACAAAGGGTAACTCCATAAGTCCATTCAGTAACACACACCGTACCTCCATATGACCATTCACAATTCAAAGATTACAACATCATGTCCAATCAGCATAACACACAGTAACTCCGAATATCCATTCACCAACACACATGCTGTACCTCCATAAGTACGTTCACCAACACAAACATTACTAAATCATGTCAATTTACCAACACACAGATTACCTCCACATGTCCATTACCCAACAAATTCAGTACATTCATGTTTTCATACATCAACACACTTGCAGTAATACCATTTGAAAATTCACCATCACACACAATACCACCCAATGTCCATTCACCTACACACACATGTACATACAATGTCCAATACACACACACACAGTATCTCCATAAGTCCTTTCACCAACACACACAGAAACTATATATGTCCATTCAGCAACACACACAGTACCTCCATATGTCCAATCACCAACACACACAGTAACTCCACATGTCCATTCAAGAACACACACAGTAAAAACATATGTCCATTCAGCAACACACACAGTACCTCCACATGTCCTTTCAACAACACACACAGTAACAACATATGTCCTTTCAGGAATTCACACAGTACCTACATAAATCCATTCAACAACACACGCAGTACATCCATATGTCCATTCAGAAACACACACAGTACCTCCATATATCCATTCAACAACACACAGAGTACCTCCATACGTCCATTCAGAAACACACACAGTACCTCCATATGTGCATTCACCAACACAAACAGTACCTCCAAAAGTCCATTCGCCAACTCACACAGTAACTCCATGTGTGCATTCACCAACACACAGTACCTCCAAAAGTCCATTCACCAACTCACACAGTACCTCCATATGTGCATTCACCAACACATACAGTACGTCCATATGTCCATTCAGCATCACACACAGTAACTACATATGTCCTTTCAGGAATTCACACAGTACCAACATATGTCCATTCAACAACACACAGAGTACCTCCAAAATCCATTAATCAACTCACACAGTACCTCCATATGTGCATTCACCAACACACACAGTACCTCCACATGTCCATTCACCAACAAACACATTATCTCCAAAAGTCCATTCAACAACTCACACAGTACCTCCATATGTCCATTCACCAACACACACAGTACATCAAAAGTCCATTCACCAACACACACAGTACATCCATATGTCAATTCACCAACACACACAGTACCAGCATATGTCCATTCAACAACACACAGTAACTACTAATGTCCTTTCAGGAATTCACACAGTACCTACATAAGTCCATTCAACAACACACACAGTACCTCCAAAAGTCCATTCACCAACTCACACAGTACCTCCATATGTCCATTCAACAAAACACACAGTACTTCCATATGTCCATTCAGCAACACACACAGTAACTACATATATCCTTTCAGGAATTCACACAGTACCTACACAAGTCCATTCAACAACACACAGTACCTCTAAAAGTCCATTCACCAGATCACACAGTACCTCCATATGTGCATTCTGCAATACGCACAGTACCTACATATGTGCATTCACAAACACACACAGTATTTCCATACGTCCATTCACCAACACAGATAGTAACTACATATGTCCTTTCAGCAATAAACACAGTACATCCATATGTCCATTCACCAACACACACAGTAACTACTTACGTCCATTCAGCAATACACACAGTACCTCCATATTTCCATTCACCTACACACACAGTAACTACATATGTCCTTTCAGCAATACACACAGTACCTAAATATGAACTTTTACCAACACACACAGTACCTCTATATGTCCATTCACCAACACACATTGTAACTACATAAGTTCTTTCAGCAATACACACTGTACCTCCATATGTCCATTCACCAACACACAAAGTACCCCCACATGTCCATTCAACAAAACACACAGAAACTACATATGTCCTTTCAGCAATACCCACAGTACCTCCAAATGTCCATTCACCAACACACAAAGTACCTCCATATGTCTATTCACCAACACACACATTAAATCCATATGTCCATTCAGCAATACACACACTACATCCATTTGTCCATTCACCTACACACACAGAACCTACCAATTGTCCATTCAGCAATACACACTTTACCTCCATATGTCCATTCACCAACACACACAGTACCTCCATATGTCCATTCAGCAATACACACAGTAACTCCATATGTCCTTTCACCAACACACACAATACCTCCATATGTCCATTCACCAACACACGCATTACCTCCATTTGTCCATTCAGCAATACACACAGTACCTCCATATGTCCATTAACCAACACACACAGTACCTCCATATGTCCATTCAGCAATACACACAGTACCTCCATATGTCCTTTTACCAACACACACAGTACCTCCATATGCCCATTCACCAACAAACACAGTACTTCCATATGTCCATTCAGCAATACACACAGTACCTCCATATGTCCATTCACCAAAACACACAATACCTCCATATGTCCATTCAGCAATACACACCGTACCTCCATATATCCATTCACCAACACACACAATACCTCCATATGTCCATTCACCAACACACACAGTACCTCCATATGTCCATTCAGCAATACACGCAGTAACTCCATATGTCCATTCACCAACACACACAGTACATCAAAAGACCATTCACCAACACACACAGTACATCCATATGTCCATTCACCAACACACACAGTACCTCCATATGTCCATTCACCAACACACACAGTAACTACAAATGTCCTTTCAGGTATTAACACAGTACCTACATAAGTCCATTCAACAACACACACAGTACCTCCAAAAGTCCATTCACCAACTCACACAGTACCTCCATATGTCCATTCACCAACACACACAGTATCTCCATATGACCATTCAGCAATACACACAGTACCTCCATATGTCCATTCACCAACACACACAGTACCTCCTTTTGTCCATTCAACAACACACACTTTACCTCCATATGTCCATTCAGCAATAAACACACTACCTCCATATATCCATTCACCAACACACACAGTAACTACATATTTCCATTCACCAACACACACTGTAACTAAATATGGCTTTCATCAATACACACAGTACATCCATATGTCCGTTCACCAACACACACAGTTACTCCATATGGCCATTCACCAACATGCAGTACCTCCACATGTCCATTCACCAACACACCTAGTAACAACTTATGTCCTTCAGCAATTCACACAGTACCTCCATATGTCCTTTCACCAACACAACGAGTATCACCATATGTCCATTCGCCAACACACATAGTACCTCCATATGTATGTTCACCAATGCACCCAGTATCCCCTTATATCCATTCACCAACACACATGTAATACCACCATATTTTCATTCACCAACACACACAGTAATTCCATATGTCCATTCACCAACACACACAGTAACTTCATATGTCCTTTCAACAACACACACAGTTCCTCCATATGTCCAATCACCAACACACTTACAGTACCTTTATATGAAAATTCCCCAACACACACAGTACATCCATATGTCCATTCCCCACACACACTTAAATATATGTCCGTTCACCAACACACATGAAGTACCACCTTATGTCCATTCACCAACTCACACAATAACTCCATATGTCCGTTCACCAACACACATGCAGTACCTCTATATTTCCATTCACCAACACACACAGTACTTCTATATGTCCACTTACCTACACACAAATTACCTCCACCTGTTCATTCACCAACACACAATACCTCCTAACATCCATTCACTAAAACACACAGTAAATCCACAACTCCATTCACCAACATACACATTACGTACATTTGTCCATTCACCAACACACACAGTACTCCATATGTCTTTTTACCAACACATAGACTACCTCCATAAGTCCATACCACAACTCACACATTACCTCAATTTGTCCATTCACCAATACTCTCAGTACCTCCATATGTCCATTCTCCAATGCACAAAGTACCGCCTTATATCCATTGACCTTCACACATGTATTACCTCCATATTTTCTTTCAACAACACACGAAGTACCTCCATATATCCATTCACCAACACAACGAGTATCACCATATGTCCATTCACCAACACACATTGTACCTCCATATGTACATTCACCAACGCACCCAGTAACCCTTATATCCATTCACCAACACACATGTAATACCACCATATTTTCATTCACAAACACACACAGTGACTCCACAAGTCCATTCACCTGCACACAGTATCTCCATATGTCCATTCACTAACTCACACAGTACCTCCATATGCCTTTTCACAAACACAGTACTTTAATATTTTCATTCCCAAACACAAACAGAACTTCCATATATCTATTCACCAACAAACACAGTACCTCAAAATGTCCATTCACCAACATACATGCAGTACAGCCATATGTCCATTCACCAACACACACAGTAACTCCAAATGTCCATTCACCAACGCACAAATTGTAACTCATTATTTTCATTCCCCAACGCACACAGTACCTCCATATTTCCTTTCAACAACACACACAGTACCTCCATATTTCCATTCACCAGCGCACATTTAGTACCTCCATATTTTCATACCCCATCACACATAGTACCTCCATATGTCCATTCACCAACACGCTATATACATCCATATTTCCATTCGCCAACACAGAGTGTAACACAGTATGCAGATTCCCCAACACACAAATGACCTCCATATGTCCATTCACCAACACTCACAATAACTTCATATTACCATTCCGCAACACACACAGTAGTTCCATAAGTCTATTCACCAACACACATTGTACCGCCACATGTCCATTCACCAAAACACACAGTACAGCCTTATGTACATTCAGCAACACACACAGTACCTCCATATGTCCTTTCACCAACGCTCACAGTTCCTCCATATGTACTTTCACCAAAACTCACAGTAAGTCTATATGTCCATTCACCAACAAACACAGTAACTCCATATATACTTTCCCCATCACACAGAGTACCTCCATCTTTTCATTCCCGAACACAAACTTTACCTCCATTTGTCCATTCCGCAACACACAGAGTACCTCCATATTTTAATTCCCCATCACACACAGTACCTCCAATTTTTCCATTCTCAAACACACACTAAAATTCCATATGCCCGTGCACCAAAACACACAGTACCTCCATATGTCCATTCAAAAACACTCACTATACCTCCATATGTCCATTAACCAACTTACAATTTCCATCCATTTGTCATTCCCCAACACACAGAGTACTTTGTTATGTTTATTCCCCAACAAACACAGTAAATCCATATGTTCATTCAACAACACACAAATTATTTCCATATGTCCATTCACCAACACACACTGTAACTCCATTTTTCCAATCACCAACACACACAATAATTCCATATTTTATTTCCCAACACACAGAGTTACTCCATATGTCCATACCCCAACACAAAGTGTACCTCCATATTTTCATTCCCCAACACACACAGTACCTCCATATGTCCATTCACCAACACACACAGTACTTCCCTATGTCCATTCACAATACACACACAGTACCTCCATATGTCCATTCCCCAACACACAGTACCTCCATATTTTCATTCCCTAACACACACAGTGTATCCATATGTCCATTCCCCAACACACACAATACCTCCATATATTCTTTCTCCAACACACAATGTACCTCAATATTTTAATTCCACAAAACACACAGTTCATCCTTATTTTCATTCCACAACACACACAGTACCACCATATGTCCAATCCCCAACTCACACAGTAATTCCATAGGTGATTTCCGCAACACACAGAGTTCCTACATATTTTCATTACCGATCACACACAGTTCCCCCTTATGTCCATTCCCCAACACACACAGTACCTCTATATTGTCATTCCCCAACACACACAGTACCTCCATATTTCCATTCACCAACACACACAGTACCTCCATATGGCCATTAAACAACACACACAGTAACTCCATATTTTCATTCCCTTACACACACAATACGTATATATTTTCTTTCCCCAACACACACAGTACTTCCATATGTCCATTCCACAACACACACAATTGACACCGTGTTCTTGTCCCTCTCTGTCTGTACAGAAGCTCACAGTATATCAACAGCTTCGCACTGACTGACTGAACAGTCTGTGTGACCGTCTGTATGGCGTTAACAGTGAGAGGCTTGAGATGTGATGTTCGTCAGTTCTGGGATATAATGTGAATTGTAGAAAGGAGTTTGTGTGGTATATTTTAGCGTGGATATGTGGAGGGTAGGACAAATATTGTGCAAGAGACGGAAATCTTGACAATCTGTCAATTTAACCGTCAAATTGTTCACATCCATTGGGAAGATCAAGGAAAAGACTGGCTGTATATAGGGATATCTGAATTTATTTAGGATGTTTTGCTGATAGCGACCGATACAAACTGAACTTCACCAGATTCCTAAAACTACCGACACAGACTGAAGGTCACCTGATACTCCTCATTTTAACATTCCATGTATTTCGGTTTGTATTGACAAACTGCTGACAGACAAATGTTCTTTTAACAATGTGCTTACCGATCGGCTGGTGGATCCGCCATCTGAAACAATAAACAAATTTTTCTAATTTAACCTAACCAATTGCTATAATTCTGTAATTTATAACGGTTTCAAACTGTTCACTGTTTGTGCAATGTGTCTGGTGTTCTGAAGTTTGATTGCAATATGCTCAGTTTGATACGCAGTGTTTAGGCTTCATTTTCCTGTTGGCAAGGCTGTACGTTAGTTGAAGTGACAGCTGCATAGCAGGAAGGCATTTTCTGTATCTCTCTGTTCTGTCGATATGTTTATCGTTGCCTGCCTTGTGTTGCCCTGCTGTGTGTGTAGCCGAATGTAACTGTGGTTGTTGTGTGCAGCAGTTTGCATCAGTGTCTAGCAGCAGGGTAGCGGTGTGCAGCTGGAGGAGAACTGATTGTGTAGCAGAATTGACGGACAGCACAATACAGAGATTTGAACTGAATACAGGGCACTTATATGAGCGTTAATCACCGAGGATAACGTCTTCTGCTTTAAATTTGTGTTCTTGTGTTTTAAGCAGAATAGAGAAAGATACTTACTCCACGGTTCAGAGTCCTTCTTGAGAACCTAACTGGTCTGCAGGTAGTCAAGAAATTCCCCGAATTTCACGCAACCCGAAGTTTCATTACCGCACTCACAAGCGTCCGCCACCTTTCTCTATCCTGGGCCAGCCCAATCCAGTCCATATACACACATCCCACTTCCTGGAGATCCATCCTAATATTATCCACCCATCTAAGACTAGATCTCCCCAGTGGTCTCCTTCCCTCCGGTTTCCCCACCAAGACTTTGTACACACCCTCTCCTCACCCATACGTGCCATATGCACAACCCACCTCATTCTTCTCGATTTTATCACCAGCACAATATTGGGTGAGGGGTACAAGTCATTTAGCTCCCCGTTATGCAATCTCCTCCATTCCCCCGTTACCTCGTCCTTCCTAGGTCCAAATATTTTCCTCAACACCCTGTTCTCAAACACCCTCAGCTTCCTTTCCTCCCGCAGTGTCAACGACCAAGTTT
>Ga0123355_10010950_pt1 | contig 13958 bp, 3 predicted proteins | sample TergutEmb28metaG_3_FD_89872 | JGI IMG/M metagenome (GOLD analysis project Ga0123355, IMG submission 89872) | Embiratermes neotenicus P1 segment gut microbial communities from Petit-Saut dam, French Guiana - Emb289 P1 | ecosystem: Host-associated > Arthropoda: Insects > Digestive system > Gut ... | reverse complement strand
CCAAGCTCAGGCGGAACGGGCTCATCACCTCAGTCCGCGGACGAAACGGCGGCTACCGGGTGGCGAGACCGGTTCATCAGATCAACTTATATGATGTCGTCCTGGCCATGGAGGGCGAGCTTAAGATCAACTATCCCCTGGGCGCAAGCAACATACAAGAGCAGAGCGCCGAGCCATGCGCGCTCCAGGAGTACTACAAGGAAGTGGGCGAATCCCTCGCCAACAAACTCGCCAACAAGTCCATCGCTGATTTTAACCCATCGTAAGAACAGCAGCGGCTGGCAGCAAAGCTACATACAAGAAAATGCAAAGGTCAAGGACCGCCTGCCTAGGCGATCCTTGACCTTTCCGTTGCTTTGCACTGGACGGGCGGAGAAGATATGGTATTATCAAAATAATTAAAAAGCATAGCGGATTTTCGGCTTGTGTTTGCGAAAGCGACATGATACACTATCAAAACTGGAACGAAATACCAGAAAGGATACGGAACATGAAAAAGAAACGATGTAAACGAATCGCAGCTCTACTTATCCTAGCCCTACTGCTCCCACTTACAGGGAGCGCAATGCAGACGGACACAACAGAGCATCCATTTTATGATGTTCGTGGCGATGCGTGGTATTCAGAAGCAGTACAATTTGTTTATGAAAACAACATCATGGGTGGTGTTGGAAGCAATCAATTCAACCCACAAGGCAATTTAACACGTGCGGCGGTGACGGCATTACTATTCCGGATTGATAATGAACGCACGGCAAATGCACAGGATGATCGCAACAACCCGTTCGACGATGTTGGGAACACATGGTATGCTCCCTATGTGACGTGGGCGTATCAGAATGATATTGTTTTGGGTACGTCTGCAACAACATTCAATCCGCATGGGAACATTACACGTCAGGAATTTGCAACGATGGTGTACAGGTATGCAATGAACATGACGGATTTGCATGATGGAGAGGTGTCCACGGAACAGTGGTGGCAATTTGCAGATCGTGGACGAGTTGCAACATGGGTATATTCGGCTTTGCGCTGGGTAAATAATCGTGGTGTTGTGACTGGTTCAACGGCGACTACAATCAATCCACTGGGAACTACAACGAGAGCGGAAGCTGCAATGATGATGATGCGCTTGGTTGAACAATTTTCGCTGGATCCGTTTGTTGTGTGTCCCGGATGTGGAGATGAACGAATTTTGGAGATACCCTCTCTTGATGGAAATTTTCAAGATAATGCCGTGATAGTTGTCTTAACCCGTTGCGTAAGCCAGCGGGACAATAGGGACTGGACACTCGATGACTTCAGCAATATTGATGGCGCTTTATATCTTGAAGATTTGATGAGGTTTTCTGACGAGCTCTGGGAATTAATGCAAGCCGGAAGATGGCAAGAAACAATGGTTAATTGGCCGCGATTCAGACGGAGTATGTTTATACGGTTAGACCGAAACTGTAAAGAAAATGTTGTAAATGTTATACGTCAGTTGCAGCAACACGAATTTATTCATTGGGTTGGACCTGCTTATATTGAAGAACCGCTTCCTGATTATCCATTATAGATTAAACTATTTAGCCATTAAAGAACAGAAAAGCCAAAGCCCCGACAAACAATCGTTTTGTCGGGGCTTTGTGGTTGTAAGTGCGAATGGTGCGTTTTGCAAAGATTAGGCAGAGAGGCGAACCGTTACGCTGTGTCTAAAGGTACCGCAGAGCGTGGTCGCGGTGATCACGACAATGCCGCTTGCCGCGCGCGCGGTGACTGCGCCGGTGTCTCGGTTTACACTTGCCAGTGCCGGATTGCTGGATGTCCAGGTCGCGTCTTGGAGTGCGCCTGCGGGCAATACGGTCAGTTCAGGAGTGACAGACTGGTTTCTTCTAATGACTGCGGGAAGTGTGAAACTAATCCCAGTTGGCTCTGCTGCCACTACAAATGGCTCAAACACCAAACGCCCATCAGCGCGGGTGGCTGTGTTGTGGAAGCGGATGCCTGGCTCCTTGCCCCCAAGAATGGGATCCAGAATGGTAATCGCCAAGGTGTGGGCACCATCTGGCAGATTATAGGGGATCTCCAACTCGAACTCAACTAGGTTGCGTCCGTCAAAGGCGGGGATGAATAGGGTGCCTTGTACAGCCTGTTCCGCGCCCGGACGGTAGTAGACGCGCACTTGCTCGCCTGTGATATGGCTGGTGACGTAGCGATAAGCTGTCATCGCCGGACGTGCGTTATTAAATGCCCGATGACGCGGCAGCCAGTCAACGATGTCAACTTCGTCAATGATAACTCTGTCAGCAACTTGACCGTCTTCGTTGATAAAGGAAACTTCAAAAGGCCAACTGCGGTGGAAAGGTGCCACACCGCGGTTATTCACAACCATGCTCACATCTACGGTCTCGCCGCGAGAAAGATCGCCGTCAACAGATACTTCTTCGACTACAAAACGATAGCCCATGTTGTCGAACATCGCGTCGTTGTTCTTGTGCACTCTTTGATCCGTCGCGTTGCCGGGACGTGGTCGTCCTGCCAGTGGACCGCGGGGTGCGAGGTTTGATGTGTGATTCCAACGGAAAGAATAGATGGTACGCATAATGGAGTTGAATCCGGGCTGACCCCATCCTGGGATGAGATCATCGCGTGGGATGTCACAGGTCACGGTGCTGCGGGGAATCCCATTCCAATTTCCGGGGTTGGCAACGGAAGCAGAGGTATCGCCATATTCACCGCCAGACCAGCGGCGCATCCAGAAAGTAGGATCGGAAACGGCATTATTGAATGCAGCCGCAGTACCCGGGATTCCGGTAACCGCCGGGACATTTGCCATATTGGCGTTGCGGTTATAGTGAATACCGAAGAAATAGGAGTCGGTAACAGGTGGTGGTTGGGCGACGCCTGTTTGTGCGGCGGTACCAAAGCCCCAGCCGGTGGGTGTAAAGTTATCTACGGACAGATTCTGTTGGGATATGGTATTCATCTGTGAAAAATGAGAGGTCTGACCGGCTTCGTCATGGAAGTAGCCGGTGCCATATCTTGCACCGATCCAGTTTGCATAGCGCATACCGATGTGTACATTGGGGTTACAGGCGAAAGCGTCTATGTAGTGACGCACGAAAGGATAGGCGACCTCGGCATTGGGGAAAGTGCCGGCATTTGCTGTGGGCCAATTGTGCCACTCGCCCCAGTGACCCAGTGTGCCGAGCTGTACTTGCACGACTGCGTTCCAGTCGGAGCCCGGACGGGCAATCTCTTCAGCCAGTAAGTTTACGAGTTGCTCATGGTAGTCAAGCAGCAGATGGTGATCATATCTCGGAGCGAGACCTACCGCGCCGGAGATCGCAGGCCAAGAGTAATACCACATGCCCTCTGGACCCCAGTTGTTGTTGGGATCCCAACCAGCGTGCCGTTGCAGGGCACCGGTACCGTCAGGACAGGTGCCGCTCACATCAGCTCTGACGCCGAGGGGGCGGCGATAGGGTACACAACCGTCAGGGCAGACACGCAGGTCAGCGCCGCCGGCCGGATTCGGGATGGCACAGCGGAAGAGTCCATCGGTAACGCGTACGCCATCATAGTATATGGCGTTTGCATAGTGTACGAATGCTTGATCTCTGAAGCCTTGCCAGAAGAGCGCATGGGAATCATTGGGGTCACGCATTCTGTCGAACAATCCGTCATCCACATAGGTGCCCGCACCATCATTTGCGGCGGCATCCCAGACAAGGTGGCGTCTGTCCGGCTCAAAGGGAATATTGCGCACACAAGCGTCATTTGGGCGGTTGGACTCGCGGCGCATGGTTGCAACAGCCCAGTCCGGAATATCCGCGATGGTGCGGTTTCTCAGGTTGATGGCACTATTTCGCTGTGCTGCTGAGAGGGCGTTAAAGCCGCCATCGGGGAAGTCTGCTGCTGTGGGGTTGTACCAATTGAGTCCGGTAATTCCTGAGTTAGTCCGATTGCCTGTGGGGAGGTCCATGATCATACGCAACTGGACATATTGTCCTCTGCTTGCATATGCTGCCATCAAAGCGCTCAAAAGCGGTGCACGGCTGCCCCATTGGTCTCTGTTTGGACCCAAGACAGGGTAGTCGTTCCAATTGTATATTCTGGCTTGACTCAGGTCGAGCTCGTCTCTGTTGGGCTGTAAGCTTCTCCAAGACACATAGGCATAGCCTATAGTTTGTCCGGTAGCGGCACCGCCCGATACCATGCTGGCACCGCCGCCCACCAGAGGATTGAGGATGATGTTGAAATCCTCTGTGGGGTAATATACGCCGTCTACTTGCTCGCGGAGGAAGCTTGCAGTGACAGGCATCAAGCTTGTTCCATCTGCCGGAAGATGTGCAGGTGTTGTGCTGCGGACAGCGGCACTAAAGCCCTGCCAGGATATGCTGATATCCGCAGGGTTTAAGTCTTCGATGCCAAACTGATCCAAGCGGAGCACCATCCCGGTCCAGGTTCCGTGATACTCCATGTTGATCCGGCTAAGTCGGGTGGCAGTGTTTCCGAACCATTCCGGTGTGGTATTGGTGGCTTGGTCTGCGGTTGCTCTATAAAGCCAGCCGTTTGCCACAAGGAAATGTACGTTGGGGCGACCAAGACGGGCATGTCCGCCTGTTTCGCCAGCAATGCTGATGTAGTACACATTCCGTGTGTCTCTGGAAGCGCCCTCTACAATGGTGAAGAGAGTATTGCCGTCAGTGCTTGCGCGGAGTGTGAGTCCGCCATCGCTTACGGAGCTGTAGGCTACATCTGTATGTGCCCATTCGCCCAGTCTTCCGGAGAAATCGGCGCGGGGAACACCGACGGTACTTGTCTCTGTGATTGCCGAAATATCGTCATTTGCCAGTGCCGCCACGGGGAACAATGTCAACAGCATACTTGCGAGTAGCAGTATGGAGATCAAACGTTTCTTACTCATCCTTATTTTCGTTCCTTTCTTTTTTGGAGTTTGCGCATGATTGTTTTGAAATATTGTCGAAACTGATGTTTGATTTGTCCAAAGCGCCCCCTTTCTATTTTCTGCACGACTGGGTCGGTTACTTAGCGTCCCTTAGTTAATTTATTATAGAGGATGGTTTTTCCAATTACAAGAGTCGCATTTCAAGTTTGTTCAAACGCATCAATTGCCCACCTTACATTTGTGCAACATTTTTAGTTTGCAGACTTAAATTGGGAGAAATAATACAATATGAGTACAAAAAACAATCATCTATAGCGAATTCTAAGTTTATGCCAAGGTGCGGGGAAAGGGAGAATTTGCCATATTGCATCAAAAGAATGATGCAAACACCGCGTATATTTTACAAAATTAAACAAAATGTTGAAATATGTGACAAAAAGTTAAGAATGTATTGAAAAAATATGAAATAGTATGCTATAATTATTTTCCAGATATCATAGCAATATTATCCGATCAGGGCGGAATCTTGTCCGCTCAGGGAAATGCAGGAGAAAAGCAAGGAATTTCAACAGCAGACCGCGAGAGCGGCAGCGTTAATTATACAGAAACTGTTAATTATAATATAAAGAAATAAATTTAATCCGCGCAAGGAGAATTCGGTATAATGAAAAAACCCCTAGTAAGGAATAGTAAGTTGGTAGCAGTGGCGATACTGCTACTATCTGCATGTCTGGTTTTATTTACAGGCTGTAATCGAGGTGACGGGTCGGAGTACATAGTAGATGGGCAAGAGATTGACTTGGGCGATGGGATCTTTTCTATGATTCCTTTAAGCCTTTATGATGATGCGCTCTTTGTTCGGTATACAACTTTGGTGCCGGATGAAATGGATGAGGGGCACTACCGCGATATGTTCCACATGGGATGGATGCGCACAGATGGGACAGGATTTCAAACACTGCGCACCTTTGTGCATGAGGTGTGGGAAACAGATGACGAAATGCAGATGTTTATGCACCACGAACTGCTGGATCAGGTCGCTGCACGTCCGTGCGGCGGGATGGTTGCCTTGATTTTGGAAGAAGAAGCTTTCGTAGACTGGGCAGATATGTCTAATTCAAGGGAACGCTTAGAGACGCACTTGGTGTTTTACGCGGCAGACGGCACAGTGGAGCAGGAGACAACGCTCGATACGTTTTTCAGCGGAACCACCTCTATGCAGGCATTACCTGACGGACGGCTTGTACTCGGCAGCGGAACAGGAGAGGTGCTCCTCTTCTCTTCCAGCGGTGAATTAGAACAAGAATTCGAGGCGCAGTTGGACTCTTTTGTGATCTTACATGACGGACGCATGATTGCAACGATGCTTGATTTGGAAGACTGGGAATGGAGCACGCGCTATTTCGACTTGGAGACAGGGCAAATTATAGAGTCGGACAGAGATGTGGTTCCGGCGGCATATCGCAGTCCGGTCATGCTCCCGGGGATACAATATGATCTATACAGTCCGGTTGGGGACTATATGTATGGAATAGACCTGACAAGCGGTCGTGGGACGCGCTTGTTTAGCTGGGCGGAAGTCGGTGGTCATTTCCACGAATTTGTTTTGTCGGAAAGGGGTACGTTTTACTTCTTTATGACGCAAGACGATTCAGATGACTCGCCAGAGGGCTTTGCCTTTCGTCTCGTTCGTGTCGAGATGCCCGGCGGTGCGGAAGAATCATGATGCACAAGAAAATAAACGCCTGATGTAAAGGCGATAATTTATATACAATGTTTTACACTCTTAAAATTATGAAATTATAGGATATGGGGAGAAAACAGATGAAACATTATAATAGTTGGAAGCGAATCATTGCACTTGTTCTGGTGGCGGTCATGGCATTGACTAGTGTGCCGCTGCACGCGTTTGCACAGGACAGTGAAACACCGTATGATGAAATGCCGATCAGTACCGAGTCAATCGGTGCAGAGTCGGATGTTTCGGCGGAGGTGCAGCCAGCGGAAGCGCTGATTACACCGGAGCCGCTTGCGAGCCAATTTCCCTTTGGCGGGATTGGTCAAGGCGGACGGCGTGTAACAGACTACACCGGTCCCACCGCCGGACTTCCGGCTACGTTCGAGATGACGGCTTTTGACAATATGGGCAATGGTCTGGACATTGAATGGGAGTCCTATCCTTTCGGTGCCAACCGTTATGAGCTGGGCTTCCTATATTATCAGCGTATGCAAAACCCGGATGGTTCTTGGACAGACTGGGAGACCCGCTCTACCCATACCGAGAGACCCCTCAATGTACTGGTCATTGCGCCGAACACAGATACCTCATTGGGTTCAAGCACGAGCAATGTAAATAGAAGAGTGCATCGATGGATGCAGGTGGCTCAAGGCGCGAACCCGGGGGGACAAATTCAGGTCATGTCGGTTACAGCACGGATGTTTAACGAGGGTCGTATGCCGACAGGTACTTGGCCGGCGTCGGGTGTGGGCACCCTCCCCAACGGAAACACATCTACAGCCCAGACCAATGATCCCAATACCATTTTGCGGCACCCCGCCGGACACCCTCAGGCTGGGCAATACCGTTTTGACGTGATCGTTATCGGCACGGCCGACTTAAACGGTGGTAGCGCGGGTATTGTAGACGACTTCAGCATTCGCCATGCACGCGGTGCGCGCATGCAGGCCGCGCTCAATGCGTTTCTGGACACCGGGCGTGGCATCTTGTTTGGTCATGATGTATTTTTTGACAGCTCATATGCCACAGTAGGCGGCGGCAGCGCCTCTTTACCGGGACTTGTTGGTACAGCCGCTATGGATACTACCACAGGTGTCCGCCGCGGCTGGGGTTGGCATCTTGCACCTATGGCGAACCGCGCCGGTGTCATTCCCACCACCAGAGTCGGTCGCTTCGGACACCGTCCTCCCGTGGCAGCCGCTGATAATCGGCTGCTGGTTATACGTGAGGGACACTTAACACAACATCCAAACCCAGTTAATGTTGGTGACCTGTTGCAAATACCGCGGACCCATGTAAATAATGCGGCAACAAGAGGGACTGTTTGGGCACGAATTGCACGAGGAAATGGAGCTTTGGCAACCGATGCGGTGCCAACTGCCATTGCTGTGGCGAACAACATCGCTAGCGGTGTCCTGCTTCCGGGGTCAACGCAGGGTAATCTGATGTTCAATTTTGCGGGTGACGCAAACTTCAGCGCCGGTAGATATGAGACAAATGCTTATTTATCTACATACAGAAATACGGCACATATCCAAACCGGACATACATCTTCCGGTACAACGCTCAACGAGCGCAGAATGATTGCGAATACAATCTTCTTCCTCTCCCAGCTTACCTTTGACAATTATTTCCGCGACTATTCCGCCCTTGACATCGCGCCGCCTATCGTTCAAGACCCTCTCCTCGGCGGCATTGAAGCAGACGGAACAACCACAACAGTACACCTATACGCAGAAGATGTAGGAACCGTCTATCAGGGTCGTCTTGCCACGATTCCGCAAGTAGATGCACATCTGATTCCCGGTCTTCCGCCGGCGAATATGGCGGATGCGGACGGCAGATTCCGCTCCCACGTATATGAAGAGACCGTTATTTCCGGAACGAGAGCATATTTTGTCACTGTGGGCAGTGCGGCTGCCACGGTGAATGTACCGCGCAATCCCTATGGTGAAGTGCTGCTCCAATCTGTCGGCGGCACATCATGGCACCTGCATGAAGAGGGTGTTGGCGCATCGCACACAACCACGATTAACTGGAATAACCTGTTCGGACAATACCTACATATCGTCGCGGTTGACTACGCGCACAACCAAAGTGCAGTGCGTTCGATCCCCCTTGCCGATTTGCGCGCAGGTATTGAAATTCAAGCTGTCGAGCGGGTTCCTAACCCAACAGGTCCCGGCTATATCTATGTGCCGGTTCCCAATGCAACCTTTGAAGTTGTCGGCGCAGGCGCGTCCGGCGGCAGCCTGTTTGTCAGCGGCGGCCTGACCGGAACCACCTTTGTAGCCATGACCCGTTGGGACTTATTCCCAATTATCGCCACAGCTCCCAACTTTGACATGGAGTTCGCCTTTGCGGAGACCAGTTACACCAACAGAACAGATGTGGTCAGAATTGTCATGACCCGCGGAGACCGTGTTCTAATCTGGGGTCAAGTCAGAGACGATGCCACAAACGCACCCATAGGGGGTGCCACTGTTCAAATTCCGGCATTTAGTCTGGATGAATTTGGAAATCCCATTGCCGCATCCCCCTATAGCGCGACAACAAACGCACAGGGTTTCTACGCCCTCCATGGGCGCGGCACAGGCTTCTATACTGTAATTGCAGAAGCCACAGGCTATAATGCCGCATCCGCCCGTGTCCACGTGCCCACCATAGATCCGGTGCGGCATGACTTCAGGCTGCGCACACAGCCGCCGTATTATGTGCTTGTATTCGGTGTCGTGCGTGAGATTCCGGGGAATGCCCCTGTGGCGGGAGTAAATGTCACAGTTGGCGGCATCGAAACGCAGACGGACACTTGGGGCTTCTACGCCGTGTCTATCCCAAGACCCGCCGGCGGCACAACGACAGTTCTGGGCGCGATGGCAGGTTTTGGAGACTACTTCAACGCCGCCGCTCCTGTAGCGCCGCTGCCTGCCTCCACCTCCAGATACGACTTTACCATGAGCCGTACAGCAGGTGCGATTGCCTATATTACTGTAGAACACGCCGTCACAGGGGACCCGCTTCCCAATGCCACCGTAACGCTCTTCGGCATGACTGTGCAGACCAATTCTTCTGGTGTTGCCAGATTCCAAGACATTCCGGGCGGCAGAAGTTACCATGTGCTGGCCGAATTGGCGGGCTTTAACCCGAACACGACAACGATCACAGCGCCGCCCACCGGTTATGTTGGCTTTGTCATCAACGCAACGATCCCGCTGACCCCGGGTCTCCTTGGCGCAATCCGCGGTCGCGTTATTTGTACGGAAACCAACGAGGGCGTAGCAGGTGCCACGGTCAGAACCGCCGCCGGTGGTCCCGGAAGCCCGCTGCACTCCGCCATTACAGATTCTCTGGGTTACTACGTCATCGTTGGCGTGGCGCCGGGGACCTATACCATGATTGCCGAGGCAACGGGATACAATGCCGCGTCGGCATTGGTACAAGTGCATCCTAACTTATTTACAGAGCAAAACTTCTTCATTACGCCGCACCACAATAATCCGAACCTGATCAGACACATCATTGAGGGTTGGGTCGAAAACGATTTGAGCCCGCCGGATCGTCTGGCTAGTGCCGAGGTGAGTGTGTTCGGCACCGCCCGCCTTGCGCAAACAGACTCTCAGGGTTACTATGTCCTGACAGACTTCACATCTACCGGGCACTATACCCTGCGCGCGTTCGCGCAAGGCTTTGCCGCTGTCATGAGAGATGTTACGATGACCACTGCGGACAGAGAAGAAAACTTTACCCTTAGAACAACTGTCTGGGTCAACATTCGCGGTATCGTTATGGAGGGCGGCATAGAGCACGAACTCTACAGTATGCGCTTCCCATTCAGCGCAGCAGCCGGTCTGTTCAACGTATATGCAATCAATATGGCCACATATCGGATTGTAGGCGCTACCTTCCAGCAAATTGATCCGAGCCTGTTCCCGAACGAGGGTACGGTTACATTTGTATATGAATGCAATATGACAACCGTCACGATCCGGGCGAGATACATCGACCCTGTGACAGGTCTGCCGACCACCGAGGAAATGGAGGGCTTCCTGTCGTTCCAGCTCCCTGTGGAAGTGGGAACAACGAACTGGGCATTCCTCCCAAGCAATGCTCCGCCGGTCATCAGTGGCTTTGCCTTTGACCGTCAGGGCGCGCCGATTACCATTGTGCAGAATCCTGCAGATAACGTGTTCTACCTTTACTACAGAATGACCACAGGTAATATGCTGGTTGAAGCCAGAGAAAGCGGCGATGTATTTGCCACATCAGACCTAGACCTTAGCGTTGGTAACGTGGTAACCATCACCGCAAACGGTTTCACCGTAAACAGAGGCGGCACCATATCAACACACACCGTGCAAGATGTGTTTGGCGCGGAGACATTGCAATTCTTCAACTTAGCTGACGCCCCTGACCACGCTACCTTTGATCCGGATCAGTCAGGCAATGTGTTTACCCTCAGCGGTGTCGGCACCGTACCAACCTTGGGTTTCAACTTTGAGAGAAGAACCGTTCCCGGAACCATCGTGATGATTGACGCGGAAACCGGCGATCCGATCACCCCCCTAGTGCCGGTGCCCGACATTGACGTGCCTATGGGCATTCCCTTTGATGTCAATGCACCCGATGCCCTGCATGTACCGCCATTTTTCGCCATCCAACCCGGTCAAGAGGTGAGAACAGTCGCGGTTATGAACGCAGACCAGACGGCAATCACCATTTACTTCTACTACAATCGCGTTGAGAATGCGAGAAATGTAACCGTAGAGCTTGTGGGACGCAACCTTGACAACACCACCACGATGCTGCTTCAATTCCCTGTTATCGGTCTGGTCGGCGAAACGACAACTGTTTCAGCGCCTGACATGACAGGCGCGGGCTGGCTGTTAAATGCAACCCTTGCAAACCCAGACCCGGGCAGTGTCCTCGTGACTGCGGCAGGACCCAACGTGATCCGCTTCTACTATGTCCGTGATATCGTAGAAGTGACAGTCAGAAAAGCAATCATCGAATCAGACGGATCCCTTACCCCTGTAGCGACTCCGCTGGACACTTTCGATGCCATTAATGACTTCCCGCTCACCGTTTCAGCGCCACATCTGGAGGGCTATGTCCTCGTGGGCAAGGTAGATCCGGCAAACCCGACGGCAGTCTTGGATGTGAACTACAGACTCTTTAATCCAATTACGCAAGATGAGACCGTGACTTTCGTGTATCGCCGTGTGGCAGACACTGTTGTACAGGTCACTGTCCGCGGTGTCAACCAAGACACAGGTGAAGAACTCTATAGCTTTACACTCCTGCGCAACAGAAACAGTGGCGTAGAGAGCGTTTATGCGCTTGAACCGTCTGGCTTTGAACTGGCAACGGGGCAAGTGAATCCCCGTGCAATCAACGTTGGGACCCAAGACATCACGGTGACCTTTGAATATGTCACCTTGACCCGCCTGATCACCATTCGGGCCATGCTGCCCGGTGTAGGTGCGAATCCGGCTACTTTGGTTCCGGACTTCACACCAATCGTGGTAGAGGCAACACTAGGTCAGCCCTTTAGCGCCAATGCGCCATTCGTCAGCGGGTTTAACCTGTTGGCGAGCGAACCCACAACAAAGGTGATCAACCCCGTAACGGGTCATGCGTATTTAGACTTCTACTACGAGCCCGCAATCGGAAATATCCTGATTATCTTGCGCGAAGACAATGCAGATGGACGGATTATTCGGACGATGAGCCACAACTTAGAAGTGGGCGAAAATCATACCTTTGCTGCGCCGAACCTGAGCGCGGAGCACTTCACGCTGATCGGACCGGCAAACTATGTAATTACTGACTTTGACGGAGTGGCGCATACGGTTACATTCCTATACGAAAAACAGATGCGCCAAGTTCAAATCAGACTTATCGACCAGACTGACGGCAGTGCCATTGCCCCCTATGTAAATGCAGGCAACTTCCGCATCGGTGAAGCGGCCACAATCAACGCCCCGATTCCGCCTATCACGGCTCCTTGGGTTTTGGTAACGCCGACACCGCAGTTGGTAATGGTAGGACCGGGCACAGGAGCCCAAGAGGTAACGTTCACATACCGCTTGCGGGCGGAAGATGAACTTCTTGTCGTGGCAGTCTACGAGGCTGGAAATCAAATATTGCAGAGCTCTGTCATTCGCGGTGCGGTACACAGCGCCATCCGCGTGACAGCTCCGACCATTGAAGGGTTTAGACTAATCGCGGACCAAGCGCCTGTAATAACAGGGATCATTTCAGACACGATCATATTCCGCTATGAGCCAAACGTGGCGACTGTGACCATCCATCTTGTCCATGACGAAACCGGCGTGACAGTAGCGCCGTCCCAGACGGTTACGGTTCCACGCGGCACGACCCGCATATTCATGGCACCACATCTCCCAGGCTTTGTTATCCGGGGACCGCATAGTGCTACACTTTCCAATATCCAAGACGGAGAGACGGTAACATTCCGCTACATTCCGATTGAAGATCTCACCGTAGAGATCAGCGTCATTGGACGTGTAGGCAGTGGAGCCGGAGCGCTGGAGCTATACCGTCACGTAGTGACAGTGGCTCGCGGCAGCGGTCCGCATGTGATCACGGCCTTGGTGCCCTTTGGCTACCGTTTGGTAGACGCGGGTCAGTCTCCCCATACGGTGACGGCGGCGCAGACAGCGGCAGATAGTGAAGTCGTGTTTGTGTACGAGAGTCTTCAGACGACGGTATCGATCCGAGCAGTGTTGGCTGACAGCATAAGCGGCTCGAACCCGACGGGTACCTTAGTGCCTGGCTTCAGCCCGAATCCGTTTACGGTTTCGGCGATGATCGGCGAGCCATTCTCCCAGCGCGCGCCTGCAATCGTGGGCTACCGTGCAGTGGGAACAGTTGCAAATCCATTGACGCAGACGCTGAATCCGGTAGCGGACGGCACTCATGAGCTAATCTTCGAGTATGAAGCGTTAGAGGGACTGGTAACGGTAGAATTGCGCGAGCATGGTACCAATGTACTTCTGGATTCTTGGAGCGTAGTATTTGACACAGATGAGCTAAGCCGCGAGATCGCAGTACCAACAGCGCCGACACATTACAATGTGCACCCCGGTCAGACGCCGTTGACAGCGCTGAACGATGGGCAGCCCCACACATTGACATTCTACTATGTGCGACAATTGCGGACAGTTCGCGTCTACGCGATCCATGACAACACCGGCGACGTAATAGACTATGTAGACGTTCCGGACCGACGTGTAGGAGAGCATCATACTTTCTCAGCCACACTGCTGACAACAAACGACTATGTATTGCTGGATCCGTCCACGT
>Ga0123355_10010949_pt1 | contig 13958 bp, 8 predicted proteins | sample TergutEmb28metaG_3_FD_89872 | JGI IMG/M metagenome (GOLD analysis project Ga0123355, IMG submission 89872) | Embiratermes neotenicus P1 segment gut microbial communities from Petit-Saut dam, French Guiana - Emb289 P1 | ecosystem: Host-associated > Arthropoda: Insects > Digestive system > Gut ... | reverse complement strand
TGCAAATTTTGGCACCAGCAGACAATGCGAGTGTTATTTCGTTGTGCATTTTTCTCCTCTTCACTCCTACGAGGGCCAGTCCATTCCACTTCTGTACTGCAGATTGTTACTTACAATAAAGTCAGCAATTCTTACCAAAACCGTGTAGACCAGCGTTCGGGGCGCGAAGCTGACCCCTCACCGCCATGTACTGCCGAGGTTAAGAACAAGTGGAGCTATAACTCTGCTCCCCCTATTTGCCTTCGTGGCCTCTTCAGGGACAGATTTAGGTGTACCGCCTCACACCTGGAAAGCTGAAAGTCGTTGTAATAATCAAGGTGCTTCGTGCAAGCGAACGTGAATCAGAGCCTCATTGCATGAAAAGAAGGTAAAGTTGTCCCTGTTCACGGTATAAAGACACATGGGAAGTGGAATTATAGTTCCGCATTCGCAACCTGGGTAGTAGATGGAGTTGAGTGGTCAGCTTTCACGCCCGGCCGCCTTATCCCTGGGTGATAAACGCCAGTACCCATTGAATAGAAGGCTGGGTGGGCCCCAGGGACGTTCTAATCGCTTTTGAGAAGAGAACAATCCATTGCCCATTCCGGAAAGTGAACCGTGACCTCGGTATGACAAGCCTGCTTTTCTCAAGAATGATCCGGCCGAAATTCGAGCTCAGCTTCCATCCACAGGCGAAGTGCATTGTTCTGTTGGCGTTCAACATGTTGATTTTCCTTTCAACCTCTTTCGCGTTCCTCTTTATTTCCCCCCATTCTTTATGAAGCCAGAGTTTATTTCTTCCATGCTTTTTCCCCGGAATATCTCACGGTGTCCGCGGTCATCTTAACCTCAAATACAATATTTTAAGTGTCTGCTTAATCTCGTCTATTTTTAGTGCATATTTAATTCCATCCCGCAATTCTCTTGCCATTACTGTTCATAATACCGAGTAAATTCTTGTTTTGGTCTGTACATCCATTGATAAGTGGCTAATCTGTGTGCTTTCTTATTGGCAGTGCGTTAAACAATAATGAATTCTTTATCTGTTGTGTTTTACCTTTGATATTGGCAAGGTCATTTACTGCGGATAATTTCTGTTACTATTCTGAAATTTGTCATGTTGCTTAATACGCTGAGATAATAATGTAATGTCTAAAAAGTTGAGAAAGGTGTAAGCCTCATTGTATAAATTTCGTAATTCCCCATAACAGTTTCTATTTTTAGAAGTAATTTTACGTTTTACCTCGGCGTATGCGCACGTGACTAGAGAAGTTTTCCCATGAGCGTGGATTTCCCCTTCATTGGGGTTCAGTTCTGGACTTGTTCCATTCCTTTTTGTATGAACGTATGGTATGGTGGAGGTGATCGCTGGGCATGAAGTTTCTTTTGTAGGCTCTTATTCTTATTCCTGTTTTTATTCCTCTGCGAATAGGCTGTTAGTGTCTTCGGACACATAGTTTAATCTGAACAATTTAAAACTGGCATTTGAAGGCACTCGGTGCATCTGCGCCATCACAAGAAAAAGTAGGAACTGCCTAACAAATATCTGAATTCTGATCGGGATACAGATCTGCTGATTTCTTAGTTCACGTACGTTCTGCTGAACTTTGAAGAGGATATCTCAGTACGTTAGCAGGCGTGCGACGAGCGTCAAAACGGTCGGCCTCTGGCGTCCTGTATTGCTTACTATCAGTTTAATAACCTACGTGTTGTTGCATTCTAACCATTTCATTGCCCGGAAAGGACGCAGAGATATAATAGGAAAGTGATTATTAGGTGCTGTTTACAATGTAAGAAGGTCGCCTAATTCGGAAGTCATGCCCGTCGCTGTGACCTGAAAAGTTGGTCTGGCTGCTGCAAACCGGACGTTGTAGACTTCATCTTAACTTTTTTGGAAAAGTATATTTTCGGTAATGTTTATCGACAACAGAACCTACTTTACGCATAGTTATAAAACAGATTTTTATGTAGGCCCTATGTTATAAACTCTGAACGTGATGTTGGTGAAATGTTTAGCCAAATTGTTAATTACAAAATTTCCTTTGCCGAAGGGCATACATGGACTTTTATCGTAAACCATTTAATCACATTTTGATAAAAGTTGTAGGGCAGGTGAAATGTTCAGCCACGACTGAACCTTAACAAAGTCCATCGTAAGTAAGGCTGTAAATGTACTTATTCGTGTGGTTAGTAAACGGCAAGTCAAATTGTGGTGAAATTTTGTATCAGAGATCTCGGCATATTCGTACTTGGCCATTGCATTCTTCACCGTACTGACTCATACAGTCTACTTTACTTTTTTTTATGGCACAACATTCCCAAAGGGCCAGGACTTCCTCATTTTCTAGGCTTCACGATCACACACAGACACACCACACGCGGTAGGACTCCTCTGGACGAGTTAACAGCCCGTCGCAGAGACCTCTACCCGAACACACAACACTCACAAGAGACATCTATCCATGCCTCCGGCGGTATTCGAACCCACAGTCCCAGCAAACGAGCGGCCGCAGACCCACGCCTTAGACACATTGGCCGTCGGGATCGGCGCTGCTTTACATAACGTCATAAATTAACCATCGCTTTCTATAAAAAGTTATAATGGCTCTGCGCTGCTACAGTTTTAGTCCGCAATAGTTTATGTAACCACTTTGTCTTATACCAATTAATGAAATGTGCCTTAACCGGTGAAGGGGGGGGAGGGGGGGATGCAAGCTATCTGACACAGGCTTTCTGCCGCCAGGCAGATATCCTAGACGAGACTTGGGTTGCTGGCCTTAAAACTGTGGAAGATCGTTCCTAGTACTTACAATCAAATCCATCCTCCACAATCTCCAGTTTAGTTGATAACTTATGACCTGTGTATATGATGCGAGGTCGGTAATGAAAGCAAGAAACGCCCTTTCTTGTTACATTGTCACAAATGCTGTGTTTTACTAGTCGATACATCGTTTTTTTACATGACTCACTACTATGCACATGGTTACATTTTGGCCAACGAAAGCCTGCATGGTTTCAGGATTTGTTTCCTAGTCATTGTAATCTGGAATAGGGTTTAGGCCTGTAATACAGTCCAAGATTTGATTGCTTAGCTTCAGATCCGTCAGAATGAGATATCCATTTCAATACTTCACAGTTATCAGAGTCCGAGGAGGAAGGATAATGGACAAATGTTACGTTCTACTGCATAATGAAATGGGTCTGTAAACCAGTATGGTTTCTCGAATAACCTGTTACGCTCCTTTCAGAACATTAATATCAAAGTAACCATCATTTATATTATGTACTGAACGTTGGGAACCTCCATTTTAGTTGGAAAATTAATTTGTAATTCTCCCCAAGATTTTTTCTTATCCTGGTCACTTCTACCGTTTTAACGTCGTAGAGGTGTCTGAGGCCTCATGTCTGGTGGGTACCAGGATAAAGTGGCCGGAACTTAAAGCTGACTCGTTTCCATCTGGTGTCGTTGTAAGGGTCTAAGAATGCGCGACGCTAATGTACACTACTTAGTACGTTGTCAGGCACAGGGGCAACTTGACGTTTGGACATGTCTCGTCTCTTCAGTGTGCTGGGCATCGTTGAATGAGAGATCGCTCATTTTCAAGACCTGAGTGCCAGAACGGGGCAACGCACCCAAAACGCGGAGACACACACACGTCCTGAACGAGATTCGAATCCATCATTCCAGTGTCCCAGGTCGTTCACACCCATAGGTCAATTGAATCGGTCCAGAGCGCCTTTCAGAGCAGAAACTCTTAGGCCCTACACCGGCGTCGGCACCTGCCATAGGTAACGGACTAACCAAATCAAGATTCCTGGAAACACCTGTTGAACCATCTGCTTCGAGATAAAAGCATCTAGTCTCCTACGAAGGCCATTGAAAGCGTTCGGTTTTGAAGTTGTACATTTCAGAGTTCCTTTCGTTTTTGATACAATTTGTATCATTAATAAGTACATTTATATGAATTTCACGCGTGTGTTTTCAGTGTTTTCCTCAGTTATTCTTGGAACATCACGCGTCATGTTTGCCATTTTTATTTTAAAAAAATCACCTGTTGTCTATTAAACAGGACGCTGGGTCGGCCTCAGTGTCGGTCAGTACGTTTCCGAGAAGAAAAGATTCTCTTGCGCCTGGAGAGAATCGAATCCCGGCTTGTCCAACCCATATCCTAGTCACAGTACCGACTGCGCTGCCACGGCTTTCTTTACATAAGACGCCTGTCCTGCATTGCGTTTTATTGCGGTGCATAGAATGGCATTCGTTTTATTTCCTTCTTCCGAATTTGCACGGTATTCGAGGTGTGTTTGCAGGCACTCCTGTTTTATACTTGGGCGGTCCCAAATTCGAAAATCACCCGGGGTGCCGGCCATAATGGCAGGCTTTTGGTGCTTCCCTTAATTGCGTCCAGGCAAATGGTGTGAAACTGTCTCGAAATGTAGGCCACGATCATTATCGTAGATGTTGAAGGTGTTAGGTCACGTACTCTGAATGCTGTAGACAAGTAATTTTGCAGCGTGTTCGGATCTAGTCATGGGTCGGCAAAACCTATGCAACGGCGCAAAGAAAGGCTTGTTAAGTAGGTGTAACTTAGCAAACATCGCATCAATCTGAAAGCCTGATTGACTTCATTGAAAGATGAAGAATTTTTTTTCATTAATTCTAATGTTTCTTACCATCTTCTGCCATGTGACACTCGCTGACTGCTAAAATGTGCCAACGTTTCATGGGGAAATTCTGCCCCCATCTTTAGGGCAGACTACAGATTTCACATACCAGTGGAGAATTATGTACCTGGTCGCCGCCGTGATGTCCTCGAATCTCATACTTCTTACGTCATTTAACGACTCTGTTTCAACATCGGAATTTATTTCGTATACCTCGTAGGAATTAATGAGAGGGATATATTCTCATGGTTGGTGGTATTCGAGGTTATACACGGCGACGACTCTGAAAATTTCTGTCTTATTTTGTAAAAGTACCGACCTTGCAGGGACACCTTCTCCATTATAAGGACGAATGAATAAGCCCTCATTATGTGCCTTGCTGATGGAGGTACCAGGTTTCTCTGGAACGCAGGCAGACAACACGGCGTCACATACCAAAGATAGCGGACTAAGACTTAAAAAGGAGACGGCCTTGGTCATTTTGATGATACTGTCGCCGGAATTTCCTGAGGAAACTAAGGAAAGCCACGGGAACGAAGTTTGAATCTCACATTTCCCGAATTAAAATCTAAATCGTTGCCGCTGATCCAATCGTATCGATTAGAAGAAATATGTGATGTTACAAGGTACTGATTGCCAATCGCACGCATTGATCCACTTCACTCTGCACTTCTTACAACAAGAGAAGCCACTTACAACATATCCCCACTGGATGATTACTGTCTACCACACCTACATCTGTGCCTTAGACCTTAAAAACATGCATTGATGTCATATTCTCGCTTTTTTACTTCATATATGCGTTTCGGATTACAATACTTTCTCCGAATTATAAGCCGGAACTATTGAAAGTCCGTAGTATTCATCTTAAAACGGCAGTCTTTACTGTCTCTTCCATGCTAAATCATTTAATAGTGGCCTGGAATACAACGCTGTGAGAATTAAAATACTCATTTGATACCCATGATGCTCCTTTTGTCAACGGAGGTATTTCTCTAGTTAAAAAGAAACTACTGAATTTTCAGTAACTAGGCCTACGGTATTGTTTAGCCTTCCTTGGCGGTGAGTTAAAATTACTGCTATTAAAATACGTAGCATATTAAGTTCTTCGGGGTTTCCGTAAATCTTCTGGTTAACGTTTAAGTGTCTAAACTTAATATTTATGTATTGTGTGCAGTTAACTGTTTCAAGTTTTTCGTTTTATTTTAATATTGCTAACATAAGTTGTACTGTACAATCTATGTATGTAATTGTATTTAACACTGCCACCACCACCTACACCACCACTACTACTACTACTACTACTACTACTACTACCGCTACCACCACCACTACTACTACTGCTGCTACTACTACTACTACTACTACTACTACTACTACTGCTACTACTACTACTGCTACCACCACCATCACCACTACTACTGCTGCTGCTGTTGCTACTACTACTACTACTACTACTACTGCTCCTAATTATGTACAGTAACGCTAGAGTTCTTCTGTTGTGCTTCTCTTATCCGATTATCTAATCCTCTTTATGTTTATCTTCAGTCATATGTGAGATGAGTTTTCTAGCTATACATATAGGCCGACATTTAATTTCATTGCTCTGCAGTAGAAAGTGGCGACCTAGATAGCTTAGTCGGTATAGCGACTAAGCTATGAACTGGACGATTCATGGGTCGAACCTTTATGAGGGGCGAGATTTTCCACACCCGTCCAGATCGGTAGGCCCACCCAGTCTCCTGTACAATAGGTGTCGGAGCTCTTACCCGTAGGTAAAGTGGGCGGGATTTGACGTTTACTACCTGTCCCCTTCTAGTGCCCAGGTTGCAGATACGGCAGCGTTATACGTCTGCACTTCTCCCACCCCCACCTCTTTGCCTTCTTGGCATGTTATGTGCTGAATGTTACATTTGAATATAGGCTTATGTGATAATTTGGTGTGTGTCTTATGTGGTCGTATCTTGCTTTCTCCAACAATAGCACTATTGCATTTGTTTTAAAGTTAGTAGTTGCCGGTCCCAGTGGCCGCGCGGTCTAAGGCGTAGGTCTACGGCCGCTCGCCTGCTGGGATTGTGGGTTCGAATCCCACCGGTGGCATGGATGTTTGTCTGTTGTGAGTGTTTTGTGTTGTCAGGTAGAGGTCTCTGCGACGAACTGATCACTCGTCCAGTGGAGTCCTACCGACTGTGGTGCGTCGTCGTGTGTAATCTAGAAAACCTCATGAATGAGGAACCAACGCAGGCCATGGCCTCCTCATTCTTGAGGTCTCGTGATCACACACAACGACGCATCACAGTCGGTTGGACTCTTCTGGACGAATGACCAGCTCGTCGCAGAGACCTCTACCTGACAGCACACAATCACAACAGACAAACATCCATGCCCCCGGTGGGATTCGAACCCACGATCTCATCAGGCGAGCGGCCGCAGACCTACTCCTTAGACCGCGCGGCCACTGGGACCGGCCAGTGTTGTACGTAATGACCATTAATAAATGGCAGCGTAATATGTATGACAGCTTCTCAGCATCACCGTAGGCCGAGTCCAGTTCTTTCACTGACTGTGTTTTATCAGACCTTGCCGTCATTTAAGAAACAGTGGTAATGATTTATGTTCTTGCAAACCCAAGCATCTCTGTACTAATTAACATACCTTGTACTGCAATTTAAACCGGACGATTTTCGAAGAGAATCAATTTTAGTCGGTTTGAAGCTTCCGTATTCCTAATCCCATGTAGGAGTGACTGGGACATGCTCATTTTGAGAAGCATAGGCGTCTGTCACTCTCCAGTGGTGATTCCCTCAAAGATAAATATAGCATACTTCGCCATTGCAGAAGCTGCAGGTGTGTGTGTGATTGACCAGCTCGTTAGAAATGGATCCAAGCCCCTCGTCCCTCAATTTCTTACGTGCACAGGAGCAACTTTTCAGAGCCAGTTAATTCTTTAAAGACGAGAAAGAGGTGACAGCGCTTTTTCTATCAAATGCTTCCCGGTTTACGATAGAGCATTGCATTTTGGAAGCTTCCCAGGCTTCGCTCCTTTGTCCTGGTAAGAATAACATGTAGATGGAAATGAGTGCGGCGCGTTGGTGGAATGACACTGACAGGGGAAAACCGAAGTACTCGGAGAAAACCCTGTCCCTTTGCCACTTTGTCCACCACAAATCTCACATGATCTCGCCTGGGATCGAAGACGGGCCTCTGCAGTGAGAGGCGGCGACTAACCGCGTGACCCATGACTGCCATTAAAAGACGAAACTTAACCCGAATTAAGTATAAAGATTCAATTCGTACCGTGCAGTGAGCACTCTCTCTGTTACCTGAGCCTGATAGCGCATTAAGAGAATACGCGTACTTACAAACTTCGATTATTTGGGGGGGAATTTAAAAAGAAAAAGATATATTCTGTCAATTCTATAAATGTACGCAAGGAGGCAGAAGAGAAAGAGGAAGATTGCGTAAAAGGTGGAAAGACCAATTTTAATACCAGCTTTCAGTTTGAAGAAGCAGACAAAACGATGACAGAACTCAGAAACGAAGCCATACGTGGAAGATCTAGGCACCGATATGAGGCTACTATTAAAGCAGGTGTTAGTGAGGTATATAGTGAACACTTGAAATGGATTGCACTGGCGCACTATACGACTGAATAGATGTAAACCCACTGAAGTTACTTCCTTAAAACCGTTATCCGCCATAGCCTACTATGCAGTGGATTAGTGTTCCAACAGTAACAGTATCACTGGGCGTGACGTTGCTTAATACTCGGGATGCGCCATGTTTGAATCTCTTCTCTCGTGAGGACTGTCTGGAGGATCTTTTTTTTAGTCCATTCAGGATATTTGCCGAATAAGGTCGCTTCCTCTGTGTCTCTTCCAGTTCATCGTTCACACTGAATCAGTCTAGTCGGTTGAAAATTGGTTTTGAAGTAACCCAAGAAATATGAAATATACCGGGAACGCTTTGGACCAAGAATGCTCGCGTCTGCCACTTTTTCATGTTTAATATCGCGGCCTTTCTTTCGCTCCCTTTATCTGTTCTTTCTTTATTTTTCCCTTTCTCTATTGTATAAATATTTCTTTCCTTTCGCCCATTACTTCTTCCTTTTCCCTTTTTTCTGTAACCCCCCCCAGATACGGTGCCTTCAAATGGTGCTGACATTTATTCTGCTCCATGTCACAAGTTTGTTTAGTGTCGCGTACGTTCACTTTCAAGCTATACAGTAAGTGGGAATTAGCTGACATGTTGGACAGGATTACTAGAAGGCCTTGACTACGTAGTAGATGACATCATGACTGTATCGAGGTTTCATATTGATCAAAACAAACGAAGCTATGCCAAGTAATGGGGAATTACAGCAGATGACAGCACTGGATCGATGGTTCGAATACCAAATGCAGCGTGTAGGCCTACGTGTGTGTTTTCTTGTACCGTTAAAAATACCTAGAGCCCCATCACGTGTGCAACATACACTGCGGTTCAAATTACGTGTATCGTACTAAAACAACTGTTTGTCTCAGAATTTTATCAGACTCGGAAGAGACCAAGTGACACTAATGATGGTTTTTTTTTTCTGCTGAAATTTTGTGCTCACGTAACTCCAAGGAGCTTAGTTCTTATTTATAAGCTGACAGTTTCATACCTAATCAGCAACTTTACCAGGTGTCATGAAACCCCCATCAGCCTCATTGCCGTGTCCACATTGGTCCGCCGGTACTCCCTCTTTGGAGCCAAACGAATCCAGTCCATATCTACCAGTCCCGTTTCTTTGAGATCCACTTTTTATATCGTCCCATCCAAACATGAGACTTCCAATAGGTGTCTTTCGTCCAGGATTTTTATAGGTCCGTGCTATATACACCACCCATCTCATGCTCCGTGTTTTGATCGTCCTAATAATATATGACAAGCAGTAAAAATTACGAAGCTCTTTATGGGACTGTTTTATTCTTCTTCCTTTTAGGTCTGTATGTCCACCCGAATAGTCTGTTGTAAAACTCTCGCGGTCTATTTCCTTCCCTTTGGACATGAGATACTAAGTCTTAACACCTGTATAAAACAACAGAAAAATGTGGTTCTCTGTACTTTCATCTTTACGTTTTTAGTTGTTGGGAAGACTGAAGAGAATGGTAACAAGCATTCCCCGAATTTACGTAGTATTCTCTTCATTTCTCTGTGAATGACATTTTGGTCGTGTCGATTGTGAACCATGTGTTGTTTTTACGCCTAGTTCAGCGTTGCTGACGAACCTGCAGCCTCCACCGTGAAGGTGAAAGTCTGAAACGAAAGTGAAGACTGTGAAGAAATACAATGGCATTACCCAGAATATCTGAGTTGCAGGAGTCTCTCACCCGCCTTCCAGACAGGCTGCAGTGAACTGACGTCCATTCGCATGGCAGAATTCGAAACTACTCCGACGTGGACGGGACCTAACAATCGGAGCTTAATTAAGGCATAACTAGACGAATACAGTATGTGGGGGGTGGGGTTCCTTTTTACACCAGTACGGTTTCTTGTTTTTCTGTTTTTAAAACAGTAATTTTTCAGCGGCTGTCTTCCAGAGCGTTATTAAGGAGTCATTACTTGCGCTGTAAGTCGTTATGGATAGGAACAGTGAATTCCATTCGCCCAATTGAAGACAGTAAAAATACTGAAGGCAGAAGACCTGGGTGCTGGAAAGGGCTAAACGGCGTTAGTGTTTATGTCTTTTGCATGCTCATTTAATCTGTTTATGGTTTCAGTAGTAGTTCCTACCTGACCAACAGAAGTCCCTTGAATAGGTACAGTATTATAATTCGCACATTTGATTTACCGTCGCAGGATAAGTTTGCACCAAATACGGCAGACTCCTTATTGGAATTTTCAAAACAAGAGAATGAGGTCGAAAAGGCATGTACCACTTATGGTAGGGATAAGAAATGCTTACGTATTTGTGGGCATAAAACCGGAAAGGAAGAGACCATTTGTTTGTCCTGTGCGTGTAGATTGATTCTATTAAAATAGACGTTAAAAACGTGGAGTGAGGTGTGACATGATTAGTTTGAACTACGATAGGAACCCGTTTGGGACTTTTGTGAACACGGCATTGAACGTTCTGGTTACATACAAGGCGTGGAATTTCTTGAGTAGGCGAGGAGCTGTTGGATTTTTGAGAAGAGCAGTATTGCATGTAGCTTGTAGTTCAAGCCAGTGGCATAGTGTACAGCGCATATTAGTAGAATTACGTAATTATATAATACTTCTTAATTATATGTCATACTTGTGGAGGTCTTCAGAGGCCACGCGGTAAAAGGCGCTACGCCTTCGTCCAGCTGAACGCGGAACTCGCTTATGGAATCCTACAACTCCGCTCATAGGCGCATTGCTGCAAACGACCGACAACGACGCCCGCTCTGAAGGGCTCAGTCCCACGTTAACGTGAAACTGGGCGTCATGTTGAATGTTGCACATGAACTGATTACCCCCCACCCCTCCCTCTGCAGTAAGCAGTTACATGTTAAAGAAAACTACATATATCGTGTCTTGTACAGCTGTAGCTGTGGGATCGCGAAATCGAATCCCGCTGTGCTTATGTACGTTATGTTTTGTTTTTGTTTTGTCCAGTGTAGTTTAAAGGATTTGCGACGGGCTGATCCCCAATCCAAGTAGTACTATTAAATGGTAATAAACAAAATGCTTAAATTCGGAAAGCCGGGGGTACTCAGTGGTTTGCCACGCCATGTAAGAAGATTTTGTCTTAGAGCGCGAGAGAAGGTCACGGCGGGTTGGAACTCTGGTGTGGATATTCAAGACAGTACGTGAATAAATACTTAATTAGGTAATCCTTTGGGAAGCTGCCATTTGTAAAACTGCAGAAAATGTGGGATAATATTAAAATAGGTCGTGTAGAATTCTTTCTGAGTTTCACTCGGGTTTGCATCAGATTATGGATTTTAAAGTGAGAGTTTCTTTCCACGGTCATTATTTAACAAATCTCTGCAGAAATCACGACTATTAAATGGTGCATGGTGATATAAAATATACATACATAGGAGCCGCCCAGCCCCCAGAGAACAGCTAGAGAATCGGCTCGCGTAAGCAACCTGTCTCCCATTGAATTGGGTAAACATTACATTTCGTTCCATGTGGTATAGAATGTGTATTTCACGCAGATTTCGGAAGTAAATATGTCGAAATGCACACACGATGCTTAGAGTGCATCATATACTGCAATTAGAAATGCCTGCCCAACTACCAAATCGCTGTGTAGTATGATAGATTACATTTGCCTAGGGTAATCGTAATGGCCGTGGAATGGCGTCCACACGTCCCCATGGAAACGTGTATGTGAAAGGCGGGGCCTGTGTGTCCCTTCGCTTGGTAAAGGACTCTAAAGGCGGGGTCTAAACATGAGAGGCGGGGCCATTGCCGTAGAAGCCATCTTGGTTAGCTGACGTCATTCCCCTTTTTTTTTTTTTTCCAGCGTGCCAGACATAAGTAATGGATAAGTCGTCCGAATGGTAGTACCACCTCGCGGCAGAGAAACAAACTATATGTAATTTGTGTTTCCATCCTGTAGTTGAGTCCGTTGCGAAGTTGGGGCGAATTGTTTTCGGGACGATAGTATCGGACTGAATTAATTTCAGCTTTTGTACAGATTACAGTACTTCGTCATTGGCTACAATCAAATTAAATATCATTTCCCCTGACAGTCAGTCATTTATATTTCGATTTAACTACGTCGAACAGGTTGTCTTGAAGCCCGTAGCTACGTAACGGTGTTGGGATTAACTGCAGGTGTTTATATAGCCATCCCGCGACCCACATTCTGTGAGTATAAGATCCATGTAAATGCTATCCTCCCATGTGCTCCTAGGTCTGCCGAACGTTGCGTTTAGGTGTGTGGCACTCTTGTTTTGTATTTCCTATTCTGGATATCCGGGATTCGAGTCTGGACTCGGAGGCAGGATATTCTGACTTTTGTGGTTTTCCTTAGTGGCCCCAAGCAAAAACCGGGATAGTATCTGACTCGGGCTACGACCGCTTCCTTCCACATCGTTAACCCATTCATTATTTATTATATCGCTGAATAGTCGAAGCTGATGATTTCAGCGACCGCGACGTCTAAGGCTGCTTGCTTGCTGGTATTGCGGTTCGAATCCCGCCAAGGGCATGGATGTCTGTCTCTTGTGAGTGTCGTGTATTGTCAGGTAGAGGTCTCTGCGTCCGAAGGATCACTTGTCCAGATGACTCCTACCGAGTGTTATCGTGAAGTATCGATAATGATGAGGCCCTGGCCCACTAGGGGCTGTTGCGTCTTAAAATTAGTCGAAGCTACTATTAAGTAAAAAATTAAGTAAATCAAACTAAAACTTTATTCATAGTGCTGTGGTACAGTAAATCCATGCAATAGGAAAATAAGCTTTGTGAGTTTTACTTGGAACTGTTCATTAATTTGCGGCCTTCATTCCGGTTTATTTTATTTCAGTGGTTTCTGAAAGTCATTGTGTGGAGAAAATAGAGGAAACCTTTCGTAGAAGAATGCCTGTTCGGGTCGATTGAAGGCAGAACCGTTTGGCACAGACCTGTACGTTGGCATGATCGTGCAAATATGTTGTCTGCATTAGGCCTATAAATGCCACGCTTAAAAGTTTCAAATTCTGACATATTTATTGGGTGGTCATGAAGTCCCAGTGTGGTTGTAGGCTGTACTATAGGTGACAGATTTTGACACTCGTTACACGACGCGTGCAGTGGAAAGCTGGAACAGACTGGGAAGTCATGGCCCCTCCAATTTGTAACGATATTGCTTTAGGAAAATCATATCGTCGTCGAATTCATTGTCCTTGGATGATAGCTGGTCATTTGGGTCATCGTCGCCAATGTCGAATAGTGCAGGTGGCGATGCACGATTCCCTGCACATGACTTGAATAAATCAAGCACTGGAGTCTGGCAAGACAAAGACCTCTGCTCATTTAGAATCTCTTCGTTGCAAGCAAGCATTCTCGTAATTCCTTGCCCAGTTGTTGACGCCCACTGCTGTTTCAAATCATTGTTCTCAAACACTTTGATGTCAGCTTCAATGAGTCTCAAGCCCCTCAATCAACTTTGAAGCCGTCATGATCCTCTTTTTAGACTCAGGCTCGGATTGCTCAACTTCTTCGAGGGCGCGTTGCTTCCGAATTTTAACACCATAATCTAACACGAGATCATAACCACGTGAATTCAGAAATTCGAACACTTCGTCAATATCGTACTAATAAATTTGAGATCTTCACGTACTGTATTGGATCTAGGGGCAAACGACTTAAGTTCGGAACGGCCTGCGTTG
>Ga0123355_10010948_pt1 | contig 13958 bp, 10 predicted proteins | sample TergutEmb28metaG_3_FD_89872 | JGI IMG/M metagenome (GOLD analysis project Ga0123355, IMG submission 89872) | Embiratermes neotenicus P1 segment gut microbial communities from Petit-Saut dam, French Guiana - Emb289 P1 | ecosystem: Host-associated > Arthropoda: Insects > Digestive system > Gut ... | reverse complement strand
TAAAATAAAAAAAAAAAAAAAAAAGAAGAAGATTCATATTTGGCTGACGTATCTTCCATTTTAAACAAAACCCAGATCATTGATCATATCTTTACAAACTTGTTTGATTTGCAAGAAGATTGGACCATGGCATAAGATATAGAAACAATTAAGGTATACAGCTTTTATTTTGCTTTAGAGTATGCCATTAGGAGGGTTCAGGTATACCAGGGTGGCTTATAATTAAATTGTACACATCATCTTCTGTTTTATGCTAATGATGTTAATATGTTGGGGAGGAAGTGTACATACTATAATGAAAAATGCAGAAACTTTGGTAGTGGCTAGTAAGCAGATTGAACTAGAAGTAAATCCTGATAAAACTATGCACATGGTCATGTCTCGAGACCAGATTGCAGGACGAAGTCACAATATAAAGAGTGATTATAGTTCCTATGAAAGGGTGGAAGAGTTCAGATATTTGGGAACAACCTTAACAAATCAAAATTCTATTCATGAAGAAATGAAGAGCAGACTGAAATCAGGGAATGTTGCTATTATTCACTGCAGAATCTTTTATCTTCCAGTTTGCTATCTAAAAATTTAAGATTAAGATATACAGAACTATAATTTTGCCCATTGTTTTGTATGGGTGTGAAACTTGGTTGCTCCCATTGAGGGAGGACCATAGGCTGAGGGTGCTTGAGAATATGGTGTTGAGGAGAATATTTGGGCCTAAGAGGGACGAGGTGACAAGGGAATGGAGAAAACTACATAATGAGGAGCTTAATGATCTGTACTCCTCATCCAATATTATTTGGGTGATAAAATTGAGAAGAATGAGTTGGGCGGAGCATGTAGCATGTATGGGGGGGGGAGAGAAGAGGTGTATACAGGGTTCTGGTGGGGAAACCTGAAGGAAAGAGACAACTTGGGAGACCCAAGATTAGATGGAAGGATAATATTAAGATGGATCTTCAGGAAGTGGGATGTGGGTGTATGGACTGGATTGAGCTGGCTCAGGATAGGAACATGTGGCAAGTACTTGTGACTGTGGCAATGAACCTTCGGGTTCCACAAAATGTGGGGAATTTCTTGACTAGCTGAAAACCTTTTAGCTTCTCAAGAAGGACTCTGCTCCATTGAGTAAGTAAGTAAGTAAATACAGCTTTTATTTATTTGAAGCCTCCTGAATATGTTACCAACATAATACAAGGGAGCTTTATGTGACTGAATGTGAATGAATGAAATGAATGAATGACATGACAACTACAGTGTGATTAGCTTTATATAACACTTGGGCAATAACAAATTCAGATCTGCAAGAAATGAATATCTAGACCAATCAGACATGCAACATTGCGGGGAATGCATTAGGAACATGTGTGTGACTCCACTGCAGTACAACCCTCCTCAGTTATGGACCTATATTCATATTATGTTTGTGTAACATCTGTGTAAAACACCAGTTATAATAAAAACATAGGCAAAGAAAATGCTGGAATTTTAATCACAAATCAGACTTGTGACTTCAAATGTATGGTTCCAACAGTAGCTTTCATTTCATGCACTCTGAAATCAGGCAACAAGTCCCATTTCCCCCCAGATTTGGTTCCTTGCATTTGGCAGCAAACTGATTATCCTGATTCATTTTCTTAATTATTTCCTGTTTCCTGTTTCATGAGGTAAACAGGAGTATAACACATTACATCAGCTACTTAACAGACTGCAAAAAGCTTGTGATTCAGATGGGAAGGAAATAATGTAGTGTTCTCATGGAATACAGTACATGCATGAAACTAGGTATGAAATGCACACTTAGTACTAAATAGTAGTGGTAATGGTAGTAGTACAGAAAGAGCAATAACATGAATGGTCAGTACACTGCCTGACCTCCCTTACCTGCGCAAGGCTTTCTCAGTTCCTTGTACAGTGGCCCATGTCTCTCCACTAGATGTGTGTGTATGAGGCTCACTGAATTTCCTCCCATTGAAGCCCACCACAGAAAAACGGGTATTTAGTCCCTGACGTTTCAGTGAAGCATCTAGCTTTGACACCAGTTCAGCCAAGTTGACTTTTTTTATGCAGGGTGACTGCTCCACCACAAATACAACATCAGCCAACATGGCTTCCACACCATGATACACTTCCTGTTCATTCACATTCATTGTACTGCCATTCTGAGTTGGACAGTGCACTGTAAGAACAATATTTATTCAGTAGCATATTACTTAAATTTTTCAATAAAATATGAATCCTAAGTACTGTATGACAATAATTAATTAATTACAAGTTTTATTCACATGGTGCCATTACCACCAATAAAGAAATAATAAAAAGACAAATATCATTACAGAATTTCAAAGAGTGAAAGCATGTTATGCTTAAGACACACACACACACACAGTACCATACTGAAAAAGATCAGTATTCACCATTTGCAATCAAAGGAGTGTGGTACTTAAAAGTGGTTACAGTTTTCTTAATAAAGGTGTAATGGCCTTGATTCTTATTAGGCTTATCACTTTACTTGTTCTACATGCATGCACACTTGTGTGCACACACATATACACACATAATCAATCATTGACATAGTGATGATTCTAATCACCCTTTTTTTAATTTTGAAAATCTTATCACTATATGGTTGATTTCCCCCACAAATTATCCCATAACTCATAATTGAATGTATGTATGCAAAATAGACCACTCTTAAAGTCTCTGGAGACATTATAGCTTGTATCGTTCAAATTAAAAAACATGCTGTATTTAATTTGGACATCATTTGGTCTATATGAGCCTTCCATGATAGGGAGTCATTAATGATCAAACCCAAAAATTTTGTATTTGATGAGCTTTTGACGTAATTATGCTGGTAGTTAAGTTTCAAATCATAATTCCAGCTATTTTTCATATTAAATTGTAAGGAATGTGTTTTATTGTAATTTAATATTAATTGGTTTACTCTAAACCAATTATTAATATCCCCAAATATTTTATCTATTTTTGTTTCAAAATTTTCTAAATTTGGACTAGTTACTATTGTATTGGTATCATCTGCATACAAAAGGATTTTAGTTCTTCTGGATTCTTTATTTTGATTTATTTCAGGTCAATGTGCAGCTTGTTTCTAAGTGGATGATGGATTACATTGTTATTTGTTGTTTGGAACTAACAACAAATAACAATATAATATAGTTGCATGGAAAATGTGCAATGTTAAGAGCCTGAATGTTGTTTTCATTTATTTCTTTTTAACTCATATAATTCATAGCCCCACACTGGACACTTAAATACAGTATGATATGTCACACTGTCCAGAACCAAGAGAATATTTCAGTTCTGTTATTTTACTCTTGCATTAATTATCAACCATTCCTCCATGCCCTTTTTGTTAGACTTTCACATGTCAAAGTTTCTTTATGTCAGTGTGCTTAAAACTTCATGGTGTTAAGGCCATCATTACAAAACCAGTTATAATTTTGGTAGAATTCTTCCCATTGTAGTACATCATACTAAAAATTTATAAAGACACAACCGTTAATCACAACATCAACACTTGCCAATTACAAAACCATACAGGTAAACTGTAGAGCCCTCTTTCAAAAATTTCCCACACATACTCCTTACACCTTTCAAACAAAGAGTTCTGTCTTGCAGCATATATAAAAAAATCTAAAACTTTCTGTCCCTGAATAGTATAATTTGGATTTTACCCTTCCATGATGGAAGACAATTTGACAGTCCAGTCTGCTACAGTTTATTCACAGACATCTGCAGTCTTATCTTAGATTTCATTTAAAGCAACTGAATATCACTTTCTTAAGCTCTACTCATCAATCACATGTTTTAAATTTACTCTTCCTCATTTCTTTAAACACTTTTGCATGTTCCTGAATCATTGATAGAGATATTTGCAAGTTTGTATGCCTCATACTTAGAATTCACTCCCACATGTTGTCGTAATGGCCTATAAGCATGCATACCTATAAAGTTATTACCACTTAGCATAAAATTCAGTAACTAACTCACCACATGTCTGGGGCATCCAGATGTCCACATTTGTTCTCCTGCATTGGGATACATATGCTGCCACAGATGTGCATACTCCTGTGCTACTGGGATGTTCAGAGAGACACATTTCATAGAAGGGACCTGTCTCAACTTGGGAAAAACAACGATATAGTGGTGATGCTTGGTCCTCAAAATATACTTTGCATGGATTTGTATCTGATGCCTGAAATTCTTTAAAGGAAGGTGGGTATGTAGGGATTGCAGGAGAAGTCACAGATTGAAATCTTGCAGATCCAACGTGCCAGCTGTCAGCAAATGCTTCTATTGTATGTGCTGCAGTTCCATTTGGAAGGGACAGATCATTGCTCGGTTCATAGTCAAATGTTCCCAACATTCCACCAGTTTTACCAAAATACCACCCGGACAGTTCAATTGCACATATATCATAATGCACATTAACCTCAACTTTTATTCCAAGTTCGCTGTGAACAACAACTCTTTCTCCATTACGTTTAATCCATGTTTGAATGCCGACTGCCATAGGTAATTCCACTTTCTGTCCATCAATTTTTACTTGTTTGTTGGAAGTTATCACAATGTGGTGACCCTCAATTATTATAGTGAGTGACTTCTTCACAATCTCCCTGTTCTGATACAAAATGAAGACATCAAAATAAAAGAAATGAAAGTGAAACATTAATTAGCCAAGATTAAATATACAGAATATCAGTGAATTTTGAACCCATGCTGGAATGAATGTATGTAACTCTCATTGTCAGTGGAAACTTATGTAAACTGACTGAATAGGTGGCACACCATTTAATGATTATGCTGCAAATAAAGAGGTTATATAGCTCTGAATGAGAATAGAAGATGATCATGAAGGTAACTAGGTACTGAAAGAAGGTGAATGTAGCATATTTCCAAGTAGTGTCCAATTATTCTTCTGATGGGAATAGAAACAGGCAGACTGACATCGTTCTTTAAGACACAGTTCTTCTACAGCCTTGATATGCAACTAGATAATGAAGAAATGTGTAACATACATTCATTATATTTCTTAACAAGGTAGCAAAGTTAATCTGTCTGAAAGTTAAAATCAGCTTACATTAACTATTTAAATAACACACAGTTCCCATACCTCAGTCTTGTATGTAACAAATACAGAGAATTTACTAGTGAGGAAGTCATTTGCTAGCAGATAACTACAGTCCTGCATTCCTGTAAAACTGTAGAATTTCTTGTCAAAAGTGATGTAGTGATATTTGCCAATCACCATGCCATATGCTGAGAAAGGTGGAAACATTGATGCCAAAGAAATGTTGTTGGTGATGTCATAGAAGGTGTCCATCAAGTAGTATCTATATCTGCAATGGAAGGGACAGATCAAGTTCATTTCCTGTATTGCTGGTTAGATCTTAATATAATTTCACAAATTACTTCAAATTAAATTTAAGGCAGTTTATATATCCTGAGATTGGTATGAAATCCTGTAAGCAATAACAATGGATGAAATACAGACGATACTATACACTTAAAAATGGTATGAAGTCTACTTGGACTAAGGCTTGCAAGATGAAAAAGTTTCAAATTTAACTATATCAGGTTTTAATATGTGTTAGAAATGTTAGAAGTACAGAATATACGCATATTTTATTGCCAGAACTGACTCATAAGGAAGCAAAGGCAATTGACCTCCACCTCAACAGCATGAAACACAAGGGTAGATTCTCCCCAAGTAGATGGTTGAAGCCCCTAAACCATTCTTGAAAAGAAAGATGGGAGCAGGCATTCTCCAAGAACACAACAGTCTCTCCATCATAAGGTTTCTTCCCACGCCCACCTCGCTTCCTCCCATACCAGAAACGTACTTTAATATCATCACTCACAGTGCAGCCTGACAGTAGTGATCAGACTACAGTCACTCCCCTTATTATTTCTCTCACTGATGAAACCTGGAAAAAGGCCATTCTCGGAAATAGTAACTCACATTGGCTCAAGACAATCCATCTCGTATTCCTGCCTTCTGCAGCTGTATTGGGCTAAATACCTCTAAATCATTTTATATAACTGATGTAAGAACAGAGTCCCCTTAGCTTCTAGAGACAAAGAGACACTGTGGGACTAGTACATGTTTAGATATAGCACAGATTACTTACATTATTCTAATCACAATTGGTTAGATTCCAGTTTAACAAATTCTTTATTACTCACCATACCTACATTACAGGCACAGACAGGATGAATTACTGAAGGTAAATTTTATATTCATATCATGCAAATTTGCTGTTATACTACATGAATAAATGTGTAACTAACCAATGCACTTACTTGTCAAGACTAGCGATCTCATTGGCGTGATCCTTGGCTTGTTCATACAAATGCAGCTGCTCGAACTTAGGTAGCTCATTGAAACCATTCCATTCTATGGGCAACTTCTGGCTGTACTCAATAAGACCAATGTCAGAATGTAATGTTATGCTTGGTGTGAGGCTCTTGGTTGGAGACCTTATATCCATATCAATAGCATTCAACAATCTAAGTAGAATCTTGTCCAAGTTCTGAATCCAGCTGTGTACCTGCATCTTGATGTGTTCACTTAACTTGTAGTGCTGCCACAACCACTTGGCCTGTATCACAATGCAAATGAATATTCACTCAGCTGTAATTGAATCTTGGATAATAATTAGGATTGTCAACTGCTCCACATAGTCATCAAAAAAATATTACATAACACAATCTTCATTTGCACTGCATTTATTTCTAGACCAACCTCCTTACTAGCAACTAATGAAGCCTCTTTATTTTCCTTCAAAAAATCTACATTTTTGTCCCCGTAAATTCACCTCAATCAGGGTAGACCAAAAGCTGATGTGTCCTATTCACTCTCAGATCCTGCTGGTTTGTTTTCTTGGGCCTTCTAATGCCATATACTAAAGCAATAATACTGATTTCTACAGGGATATTATATTACCTGGAAAAACATGAAAAGTTTTAGAGTAACAGGTTTCATTCTGGTTGGTAATAAAACGCATATTAGACAAGTGAATACTGCACCCAATTAAGACAGATGTGGTTCAGTTTGGTTCACAAGCCGTGCAAAAGGTACTGCAACACAAGACTTAATTGTGTGAGTTGCTACTTTCCTGGTGTGCATGATGGAGCAATACATAACACGTTTGTTCAGTTAGTGGGGAAAATTTGTCTCAACTCAGTGGACAAGTGACCTCTTAGAAGAGCAGGTATTGGTTTGCCTTAGAATTTCCCATGATCAACCATAATGTGAATTACGAGATGTTAAGGTTGGTGTGTGGTGTGTGGTGTGCTGTGAGGGCAACTAGGATCACTGATCCAGTTTGTTTCCTGAAATCATGTAACCGATGTGTTACACCCATTCTGACACCATTTTTAAACACCTGTCTGATTACCAGGGAAACTTTGCCTTTTTTTGTATCATGGCATTGCAACAGCTCATGCCACAAATAAATCTGTGCATGGCTTAGGGAGGGTTTTTGGTGACAGAATAATAATCAGTGGCTTTCTTTTTCACATGATCCTAACCCATGCAATCGGATTTTACTTGTGGGGCATGTTAAAGGACAAAGTATGCAGTAGTAATCCTTCCACTGATGAAAATATAAATGAGAGCATGCTGAATGTAATGCTTTAAATGTTACCAGAGGCATTTCAACGTACACTGAACAATGCACTTTCATGTGTGATGCATGTCTGTCAGCCAAAGGACGCCATTTTCAGCACCTCCTTTAAATATGACGTGGGAAGACCTACTGTTAACAGACACATATGGCAAAAAGAAACCATGCGAACAGAGTGCTATCTGCCATGACACATATGGATTGAATGTAGTGCGATGAAGGTTGCCAGATATATTGGAAATTACAAAAACCTTCATTAGGCTTATGAGCCATTTTTAAATGTGATCTGAGTGGGTTATAATTCCATTGCTTGATTAGTACATTCTATGTGCTTTTGCATCCACACATGAACTTTTTACTAGCCATTGATTATTCAGTTTTTTATCTTTTGTTCTTGATATATGGATTGTGAGTTCAAACATACATTGATTGACAATTGGAAAGGCAAAAGCTTCAGTAGTTTGGGAGTTGAAGAAAACATTATTATTATGAATTCAAGGTCAAGTTTATACAGCTGTCATTCTTGCTAAGCAGATGGCATTGTTTCTAACATACAGCTGTTTTCAAAACCGACACTTCAGTCTGTCAAAATCCACAAGTCCAAACCTCACTATGTATAATTGCTTCTTGATTTAATTCCTTAGCTGAAATGGAGATCTAGTCTGACATAATTCTCTATTAGAATCAATGTGTCTATATTCCAAATAAATTAATTAACAGTTGGTGGAATCTTTTATGACTTAGAAAAAGCATTCGACTCTGTAAATCATGATATACTACTCTCTAAGTATGAATTTTATGGATTCAGGGGCAAAAACAATGCACTGCTATGATCATACCTCTGTGATAGATATCAGAGAGCACTAATAAATAATAGCTCTTCTAATACTACTACTTTTTCAAAATGGGGCAAACTAAGACACGGTGTTCCTGTAGGTTCAATACTTGGTCCTTTGTTCTTCTTAATCTATATAAATGATCTTCTGAATATAATAGCTGACCCATCAAAACTGATACTATTTGCAGAAGACAGAAGCATAATAATTACAAATCCTATTCCCTCAAAATTTAAAGAAGATATTAACAATATAATTGATAATATAAATGACTAGTTGAGAGGTAACTCATTGTCATTAAATTTTGATAAAACCTACTTCTTACAATTTAGGGCTAAAAGTAGTTATGAAATTAATGTAAATATAAGTTGTGACAATAAACTGATTAAAGAGACTAAAAATACTAAATCCCTTGGATTAGATATAGATAGTTCCTTGTCATGGAAAAACCATATTGATCAAATGATGATTAAACTGAGCAGAGCATGCTATGCAATTAGGTATGTCAAACATTTTGTGTCCCAAGATACACTAAGGACAATTTGCTTTTTATATTTTCATTCCGTCGTATTGTATGGCATAATTTTCTGGGGTAATTCTGCATACAGCTCTAATATTTCTAAAATTCAAAAAAGGATAATTAGATTAATTATGAATGCCAGAAATAGAGATTCTTGTCCTCATTTATTCAAGAATCTAAAAATTCTGCGATTAAAATCACATATTTTTCCCTTCTATTATTTGTTGCCAAAAATAGAGATCTATATGAATCGAATTCAGAAATTCATAGTATTAACACCAGATTTAGTTCTGACTTACATACTCCAACTCCAAAGTTCCCTTTTACTGCAAAGTTCCCTTTTATTTTGGAATCAAAGTTTTTAATTACCTTCCTACGAGCATCAAAAATACATCTCATGACACAAACCAATTCAGATCTGTTTTAAAAAGTTTCCTTCTTATAAATTCATTTTACTTGGAGGAATATTTTGCTTGGAATTCCAATAGAGTTCTTGGGTCAGTTTAATTATTTTAAAAGTAAACATCAAAATATTTTTACATGTAACATAACTCAATACCATTCTATATCATTACTTTTATTTGAATTCTTAACTCTTAGGTATATTTATATAAACACACATATATCTAGATGTAGTGACAAATTCAACTTCCAATTGGTCTTTAAATTCTGTATTGTTGTTTATTATATTGTACTGTGTGGATATCTGTATATTATAAGTTGTGTTGTAAATTGTAATCTGTAATTGATGTGTCCAGTGTTACATATGTGACTGAATAGGTGAACAAATAAACCAAACCAAACCAAACCAAAAATCCGCAAATCCTTACCTTCTCCTCAATGATGTTTATGGCATGTTTAGTATATGCAACTAATGGCATGGCATTAATATTTCTGTACATATTATCCATGGCATCTATAATGTAGTCCAGATATTCCAAATAATCAGAAAACACCTTATGTATATCTTGCGTAACTAGCTTACTGATGCTGAAATTGAAAAGAATGACAAAATTACTCTTGTCTACCTGCATCCAATACTATTAACCAAGGATTCACATATTACACTCTGGATTTCATCTCACTTTTCTGTACAAAAGAAATGTTACTTTTTCACTATTGTCAGACTTGTATAACTTAACTTTTAATATGCAATATACATTACAGTCCTTCATGACTTTTGTTCCAAGTATTGTAGCTTTACAACAATTATAAAACTAGAGAAAGCATACACATAATAAGACAACTGTACATTAGATGTGCATAACACAGTGCAATCCAATTTATGCAACTTAAGTTTTATTCTATTTCTTATTAATTTCTTTCAAACATAAAAGTAAAAAAAAAAAAAAAATTTCTTAGTAATATACCACCATTTTCATCATTATTGCTGTTAGGGATAAAAGTTCAGGTAACAAAATCTTTACTTTCTGCGAACAATAATTACTCGTATGTATGTAAGAGGACACCTATAATCTGCTCTCTACTTTCCAGATATTTATTTTTAATAATTCAGTTTCGAAACAATAACTGACCTTTCAAAAAATTTTGTGGCCTGATCAATGTAATCCTGTAAGTGGAATTCTTCAAACCAAGAAGAATACTTGCTATACACTGCTGCTAATTCCTTCACTTCCTCAGCCCCAAGTACAGTATCCACCATATCGAATATATATTCTGTAAAAAAAATACTAAGTTCAGGTTATGTATCACTATTATTCCTGGTAAATTGTTGAAAACAATTACAGAGAAAAAAGTGTGGTGCCAGCTTTCTTCAAAAATCTTCCTTCTGGTCAAAAAGCTTGGCATAAACTACTAGTTAATAATTATACAACTTCAATCAATGCCTGCAACCTCTGCCAGAACCATTCCATTTCCAGTATAGATTACTACTGTAAATGCCAGCAGACATAGCCACAAAATTTTACATCGGTGCCATGTTTGTAATATTAATACAAAATATGTTCCTTTCTTTATGACCTACCTTTATATGAAATTTTAAATTCTTACCTCCTATGTCTCTTTATTTAGTGTGGCAAACTGTACATCCAACAGCTGTCATTGTTGTGAATTTACCATTTTATGAGAAAAAATCTTTTAAGTCTAACACCACAAAATTTTGTGACTCCACAGCATATTAAATGTTATAACTGTTGTTTCTGCCTTAGACATTTGCATGGATATCATATTAGTGTTACTGATGAAGAAATTGAAAACCATGAAGAAGGGTTACAATCACAGCAAGTTTCGCCAGAATCAATGAATAAGTTTATAAGTTCCTAGGAGGGAAACTAACATGCATGCACTATAGTTTTATCAGTTCTCACTGGTATTTTTCCAGATGTACATTGACCATTATTACAATGACAGTATATATAATATTATATTACCATACAAATTGCATTACTGAATTTCATGAAAAATTACAAGCAAACAATTTTACTTAAATTACAGAAGAAAAAATCAAAAGACACAGATATGAAAGATAATTACGAAGTGTCAATCACACTGTCACAATGACGGTAGTATTTCACTCCTGTATCAGTACACAGATCTTTATTGTGTCATCTTTAAATTGTCTGTGAAGAAACTAAATTTTGGTACAGATTAGCAGGTCTGAATTATCACTTCACATGACATCCAAACCTTGGGATAGTGGGTGACTAAGGGAAATTTTTGTAATACATTTGGAGAAATCAAAATCTGCGTTTGCATTTAGGGCTGTTACTTTATTTAAAAACTAAATTATGGCTCGAGAAAATTACAGCCACTTTGTAAATGGATAGCAAGACTTCCTAAAACCCCCTTGAGGCAATAATGATATACATATGAATTATGAATTTAATGGATTAAAATGGAGCATTCAAAACCTGATACAGAACATTACTTAAAATGACAGTTTTATTTTAAAACAATAAGAAATATGCACACTCTTTATTAATCCATCTTAGTGGAGTTCTGTTTTCAAGCTATTATACTATATATTAAACTAGAGTTAATATATTGTTACCACTGATATTGTCCTCAAAATCAATGACTCTGCGACTGAGAAGCTCCACGGTGTTCTCAATGCTAGTCAGATATGTCTCCAGCAATTGGATGTAACTAGTAAGAATGTCAGCCAGATAGTCCTCTATATATTTCAGGAGATGTTTCATGTTCTCCTCTGCTTGCATTATTCCTAGCCTTGCAGCTTCAATTTTTGACTTCAGGTACTCTTTGAAAGCTGAATGCAGCCTCTTGACTTCATCAGTAAAGTTTACAATGTACAGTCCAGTTTTACTAGCCACAACCTGAATATACAGAAATATATTTGATTAAAAAATAAGACTACTTCCATTTATATGGAGCGTTTAATATTAATCACAAAATAAAGGGTAAAGTTGTCCCTGTGCATGCCATGAAGGCTTATGGGGGGAGGGGGGGGAGGTATAAAGCATGTGTTATTTAAGGACATTTTTAATTGTTAAGATTATAGGGCGTTACTGACTGATAAAAGAGTGTGGAACATTAGTTAAATGACAGTGCCAGAGAAAACTGAAATACATGGAGAAAAACTGGTCCTGTGGCCATATTGTTAACCATAAATCCCATACAGAATGGCCTGGGGCTGAACCTGGATCTCCATGGTGTGAGACTGGTGACTATCTCAGTCATGGTACAGATAAGTGAAACAAACAAAAGGAAGAACGCACTTCTTCCCATTATCTCTCAATATGGACAGAATATTTTGTGTCATCTTCCACCAACAGCATGCAAAGGCCGTGGTCTAGAAAAAAGCTCCTTCCTTTATCCACTTTGTGCATATCAGTATGAAATTCATCTGCATGATAAAAAGTAATGCCTAGGTATACTGTAATAATCCTTTTTACCTTAATATCATATAAGATATTGAATATATGGGAAAAATCAATCTGGAAGGTACTCGCAGTCATCACAATTAAATTCTTTACTGTCAAGTACATGCTTTCCATTCCATCCATTAGCAACTGACAAACCCCTGATGCCTTGCCTGTAACATATGATCTGTAAACATAAGGACAACAAAATATTATCAAAATGTATGAGCTGAAATTTGTACAACAGACGTGCAATATACATTTACAGTGTGAAAGCGTCATTATACAGTCAATGCTATTGAAAGCACTGTTAGAAAAACAATAAATGAATAAATGATCCCAAAATACCACACTAAATTTCATACCCATTCTCATACTAAAGTCCACTGGACTTTAACCAAATTATAATCAAAACTCTGTAATGGAGTGGAAGTGGACACATGTACAAACTCTAGTTTTTGAGGTAAGCAGAAAATATTGACTGATCACAGGCATCCCTACCACCTATGAATGCTAAAGTTAGAATGCAGTAAAATTATTTACTTTAACATAATGTGCAAGTAATGTGAGATGCAATCACAGGTCTTGTTTGATGAAACTGTGATTTTATTCTCCTTGTAATAGTTCATGGTGTTACTTCCATAGAAATCCAGATTCCATGAAATCTATATAGTTGTGCTTCAGTTACATTGCACAGAATATCAATGTATAGTATAATACAGACATCATGCTGTTATAATTTTATTTTTATTTATTTACTTACTTGTATTCAATATTATTTCAATATAGAGTATGTTATGTCCTTGGATATCTATATTCTTATCATAATTTTTATTTATAATTTTAAATAAAAAGAAGCCTAAGTTTATATTTATGGACCACTTTAACCAACTGGATTACCACTGTAAGTGACTGTCTAGGAACTCCTCTGTCTCAAACATTTTCCAGTTGAAAAACATGCTTAAGATAGTCACAACCAAACTTTATTATTATTAGTATTCAGCCTTGAAGGCCGGGCTTGGCAGGAACCAGAGCCCAGTCACGTGACCGGTATGGCTCTGGCACACTGCATCCTGGGCAAGTTCTTGGGGGTAGTTTGCCATTGCTTTCCCCC
>Ga0123355_10010947_pt1 | contig 13958 bp, 17 predicted proteins | sample TergutEmb28metaG_3_FD_89872 | JGI IMG/M metagenome (GOLD analysis project Ga0123355, IMG submission 89872) | Embiratermes neotenicus P1 segment gut microbial communities from Petit-Saut dam, French Guiana - Emb289 P1 | ecosystem: Host-associated > Arthropoda: Insects > Digestive system > Gut ... | reverse complement strand
TTGTGAACACCGAGAATACCATAAAGGAGTTTGGCACACGGATGATTGCCCTTGACGTGAAGCCCGAAGTTGAGGTTTTTGACAAAGGGATGATTGACACCGCCATACGCCTGCACAAACAGGGCTTCATCAAAACTCCCATGCATTTTAACTTTGTGATGGGTGTAACGGGCGGCATTGCCGCTACTATGCGGGATTTTGCCTATATGGCAGACAGCATCCCGGCAGGCTCGACTTTTACTGTGGCGGGCATCGGGCGGCATGAATTCCCTATGGCCGCGCTTGCTGTCGTAGCGGGCGGCCACGTGCGGGTGGGCTTTGAGGACAATGTGTATCTGTCCCGGGGTGTGCTGGCAAAATCTAATGGTGAACTGGTGGAAAAGGTGGTGCGCTTGGCGAAAGAACTTGGGCGAGAAATTGCCACGCCAAATGAAGCGCGGGCGATTTTGGGGCTGCCGTTATGAGACTGTTTCATGTGAGCGAAGAACCGGATATCGCTTGTTTTGTGCCGCGTATCCCGACCAGGAACGATTTGGATAAATCGAAAGGGCTTGTTTGGGCACTAAACGAGCGGTGTTTGCCGAACTTCATGACACCCAGAGATTGCCCACGGGTTACATATCACGTTCACGATGAAACAACTCCGGAGGATGCGGCAAAATTTTTTTCGTCATCCTCGCGGCATTGCGTTGCGATTGAGCACACTTGGTATGACAGAATGGCGAAGGCAAGCCTGTATCTATACGAGTTTGACACGGAGAATTTTTACTTGCAAGACCATCAAGCAGGATTTTATGTAAGTGAATTTACAGAAAAACCCATTTATGTGACGAGAATAGATGATTTATTTGCCGCCCTATTTGAGAGGGGCGTGGAAATTAGGCTTTTAGGGGATTTATGGGCTTTGGGAGATGCGGTGCAAAAGTCCACGCTATATTGGTCGTTATGCCGCATGGGAAATGCCGCGCCAAGGAGGTAGCATGAAAAATCGGGATTACTATGCATTTGAACAGGCGGGCATGGCTGATGCTTATGATGCCATTGGCGGTTATCATTTGTTTATGGTGTGCGATGCCCCAAATCCCGCCGCCTATAGGGGTTTGCCGGCAGGATATTCGTTTAGGTTATGCAGACCGGACGAACTGAACATCTGGGCGCACATAGCAACAGAAGAAATTTATGCAAGTTACGCGCTGGCATTTTACAACAGGACGTATGCGCCCCATGCAGATGATTTTTTTCGCCGATGTACTTTTGTTTGCGACGGCAACGGCAATCCCGTTGCAACCAGCATGATATGGCGGTCTTACGGGCAAATTAATACCGTGGGCTGGACAAGAGTGCTGCCCAATCACGAGGGCAAAGGTATTGGCCGGGCATTGCTAAGTGAAATTTTGCGAACAGCCGAATATCCGGTGTATCTTCATACTCAACCCACATCTATATGTGCAATTAAATTATATGCCGACTTTGGATTCAAATTTATCACCAACGCTGTCATCGGCCACAGGCGCAACGATTTGGCCAAAAGTCTGCCGTATGTGGAGAGGGTCATGTCGAAGATTGATTTTGCCCGATTGCAATTTACCACGGCGGACACGGCATTACACAGAGCGGCGTTGCAGGTGGAACAGTCAGAATTTTAGGAGGCACACATGAAAGGTCAAGATTATTATGCGTTTGAGCAAGCGGGGTTGGCCGCAGACTTTGATGCCATAAGCGGCTACCATTTGTTTATGGTATGCGAAACCTCAAACCCCGCTGCTTTTCGCAATTTGCAGCCGGGATATACATTCAGGTTATGCAGGCGGGACGAGCTGGAAACATGGAAACGTCTGGCTCATGACATGACATATGACAAACCCGATCTCAGTTATGTCACGGCATATTACAACAGTGTGTACGCAAGCCGCGAAGAAGAATTTTACAATCGGTGCATATTTGTGTGCGACTCAAACGACAATCCTGTTGCAACGGGCATTCCGTGGAGGGCATATGGGCGTATCAACGTCTTGGATTGGGTTATGGTGACGCCCGGCCACGAAGGCAAGGGTCTTGGGCGCGTGCTGGTCAGCGAATTATTGAACAGGCTGGAATGCCCTATATATCTGCACACCCAGCCTACATCCATCAGAGCCATCAAGCTGTACTCAGACTTTGGATTTAAGCTTGTCACAGACCCGGCGGTGGGATATCGCGAAAACAACCTGCCAATTGCCCTGCCCATCATGGAGAGGGTTATGCATAAAAACGAATACGCGAAATTGCAATTTACCACGGCAGACGCGCCTTTTTTAGAAGCGGCTCTTTTACGAAAACAGCAAGAATTTTAACGGGAGGATCAAATATGAACAGACTGTGCAAATATGGCACCAACAGAGTGATAGAGCCATCGTGCGTACTGCCCCAGGCGGCGGCAAAGATTGACAACAACATGGAGATATATGACAATGAGATACTGATTGACGTTACCTCTCTTAACATCGATTCTGCCTCTTTTGCCCAACTGAAGACCGAAGCGGAGGGCGATGCGGCCAAAATCGCGGCCAAAATCGCGGATATCGTGGCCAAACGCGGCAAAATGCAAAATCCGGTGACAGGAAGCGGCGGCATGTTAATTGGTCGCATTGCGCAAATCGGCGCGAATTTGGCACACAGGGATTTGTGCGTGGGTGATAAAATCGCCACGCTGGTTTCATTGTCCCTGACGCCGCTGAAAATCAAAAAGATAACCGAAATCCACATGAACATCGACCGCGTGGACGTGGATGCCCAAGCCATCCTTTTCGAGACCGGCATTTACGCCAAGCTGCCCGAAGATATGCCCGAAGCCCTGGCCTTGGCCGCTTTGGATGTGGCCGGCGCACCCGCGCAAACTGCCAAGCTGGTAAAACCGGGGGACAGTGTGCTGGTGCTGGGCGCGGCGGGAAAATCCGGCATGATGTGCTGTTATGAAGCCAAAAAGCGCGTTGGACCCACGGGCAACGTGGTGGGCATGTGCCGCACGGAAGATGACGCGCAAAAACTTTTGGATAACGGACTGTGTCACACCGTTGTGGTGTCGGATGTTACCAATGCCTTGGATGTGCTGGAAAAAACCCTTGAAGCCAACGGTGGACGCGAATTTGACATTTCCATTAACTGCGTCAATGTACCCAACAGCGAAATGGCCAGCATCCTGCCTGTGCGCAACGGCGGCACAGCATACCTGTTTTCTATGGCCGTCAGCTTTACAAAAGCGGCGTTGGGCGCGGAAGGTGTGGGCAAAGACGTGAATATGATAATCGGCAACGGGTATACCCGCGGCCATGCGGAAATTACGCTGGCGCAGTTGAGGGAGAGTGCTGAACTTCGGAAGATTTTTGAGGAGAGGTATGTGTGATTACGGCCTATCACACAAATCCTAACGAGTGGGTACAAGATTTCAGGACAAGAAAGGAGAATCGGTAATCACGGAAAGCAACTCGTTCGATGCCCTTATCGCAAGGGTCAAGATTGCTGCCATGGAAATATTGGAACTAAATGGAAAAACCGATCAAGATGTTCGACTATGTTTTACGACTGCTTAAAGTCTAGGCACATAGCCAACAGCATCATGAAGCAAAGCGGAATTGTGCATAAATTTTGATGAGGCTCACAAAAGGAGAACACCATGAAAAACACAATTTTCAAGAATATCCCCCCCGAAAACTGGAGCGATTGGCGATGGCATTTGCGCAACAAAATCACAACAATGGAGGACTTGAAGAAGCTCGTGGACATCAGCCCCGAAGAAGAAGACGGTATTACGGACTGTTTGAAAACCTTCCGTATGGCCATAACGCCCTATTATTTTTCGCTGATTGACTTAGACGATCCCCGCGACCCTGTGCGGGCGCAAAGTGTGCCGTCTGTATATGAGACGTTTTTTGCCGCAGAAGACTTGGAAGACCCGTTGCACGAGGACACAGACAGCCCGGTGCGGGGTCTTACCCATCGCTATCCAGACCGTGCGTTGCTGCTGGTAACAGACCAATGTGCCATGTATTGCCGTTTTTGCACACGCCGCCGCTTTGCAGGTCAGATGGATGATGCTTTGCCCATGTCACAAGTGGAGACGGCCATCGACCACATCGCGAAAACGCCGACCATACGGGACGTGTTGTTGTCCGGCGGTGATGCGATGTTGCTGCCGGACGATAGCCTGGAATATATCATCAAACGTCTGCGCGCCATACCTCACGTGGAGATAATCCGCTTTGGCAGCCGCCTGCCCGTTGTTTTGCCCCAGCGCATCACGGACGACCTGTGCAACATGCTGAAAAAATATCACCCCATCTGGGTTAACACCCATTTCAATCACCCCAACGAGATCACGGCGGATGCAATCGCGGCCTGCGAAAGGCTGGCGAATGCGGGCGTGCCGCTGGGCAATCAATCGGTTTTGCTTGCCGGGGTCAATGACTGTGTCCACGTGATGAAAGAGCTGGTGCAAAATCTGGTGAAAATCCGTGTTCGCCCATATTACATCTATCAATGCGACCTTTCCCGAGGCCTGTCACATTTCCGCACACCTGTCGCCAAAGGTATCGAAATTATTGAGGGACTGCGCGGCCATACATCGGGCTTTTCTGTGCCGACTTTTGTGGTGGATGCGCCCGGCGGCGGCGGCAAAATTCCGGTGATGCCGAATTATTTGGTGTCTCACGGCACCCACAAGGTAATATTGCGAAATTATGAAGGAGTTATTACCACATACACAGAGCCGAAAACCTATGAACATAAATGCCAATGCCTCGCCTGCAAGGGAGAGAAGGCAGCCGAGTACGAAGGAATTGCATCCCTGATGAATGACCAGCGGCTGGCACTGGAGCCGGAGGGGCTGGCGAGGCGTAAGCGGAAGAATGATGGCTAATTTGCCTGTACGAAAACGAAATCGCCTGAGGAATCATGACTATAGCCAAAGTGGTGCTTATTTTGTGACAGTATGCACCAAGGGTTTTGTGCGGTTGTTTGGCGAAATCCACGTCATCGCCGGGCGCACGCAGTGCGCCCCGACTGCACATATGTTCTTGTCGCCATTTGGCGAAGTTGTTGAGGCGGAGATAACGAGGCTATCGGAAACCTATTTCGGGATTTACGTGGATTGCCATGTCGTCATGCCGAATCATGTTCATATGGTTATCGCCGTTGGCAGACGTGACAAAAGCCGAGTAGGGGCGCACTCTGTGCGCCCGTCCCCAACGCTGCCGATGATAATAAAGTTGTGGAAAGAAGCGATTACGAAAAAGGTAGGCCGTTCTTTTTGGCAAAAATCATTCTATGACCACATAATTCGCGACGAGGCTGATTATTTGCGCATTGTGGAATATATCCAAAACAATCCGGCGCAATGGACAAATGATAAATATTATGTAGGGGCGCACTCTGTGCGCCCGTTGCAAAAGGAGTGATCCCCATAAAACCCAAACTAAACCTAAATCAACAACAAATCGCCCAATGCCGTCATTATGCCAAAAACGTAGCAATGGACATGCAGGCTTTCATCTATCGTCACACCACCGTTGCCACCGAACGCGCAATTTGCCGCTTGCTGGGCATTGATGGCGTGGACGAAGTGGGCGTGCCTATACCCAACGTGGTGGTCAACCATCTGACAGACAGCGGGCTGTTGGGCGTTGGTGTGGCACTGATGCTGGGCAATGCTATGATAGTTGCAGGCCGAACTCCACAGGAGATTGCCGAGGGGGTTAGCGCAGGAGAAATAAACTTGGCGACTATTCCTATGGGCGATACTAATAAAATCAAGCGCGCCATCAATGCAGCCGCCATGACGGCCATTGAAAAAATCCGCGCCAACCGGCGCAAACGTGAGGATTTTTTGGCGAAATATGGCGACAAAACCGAGCCATATCTATATGTAATTGTGGCCACGGGCAACATTTATGAAGATATCACTCAGGCCGTGGCTGCCGTGGCACAAGGGGCGGACATCATTGCCGTCATACGCACCACGGGCCAAAGTCTGCTGGATTATGTGCCGTACGGCGCGACAACCGAGGGTTTTGGCGGCACTTACGCCACTCAGGAAAATTTTCGCCTTATGCGAGCCGCGCTGGATGAGGCAGGTGAGGCGGTCGGGCGTTATGTACGTTTGTGCAATTATGCCAGCGGCCTGTGTATGCCCGAAATTGCTGCCATGGGTGCCATGGAGCGACTGGACGTGATGCTGAACGACGCGCTGTACGGCATACTTTTTCGGGACATCAACATGAAGCGTACCATGATTGACCAATATTTTTCCCGGGTAATAAACAGCTTTGCGGGCATCATCATCAACACCGGCGAAGATAATTATCTTACCACGGCGGACGCTGTTGAAGAAGCGCACACGGTGCTGACTTCACAATTTTTAAACGAGCAGTTTGCCCTTGCGGCGAACTTGCCGGAAGAGCAGATGGGCCTGGGGCACGCTTTTGAAATTTCTCCCGATGTGAAAAACGGCTTTTTGTATGAAATTGCCCAAGCGCAAATGGCGCGGGAGATTTTTCCGAAGGCACCTCTTAAATACATGCCGCCCACAAAATTCATGACGGGGGACATTTTTATGGGCGTGGTGCAAAACGCGCTGTTTAATGCCACTTCCATAATGACAGGACAAAAAATCCATTTACTGGGAATGCTGACTGAGGCTATTCATACGCCCTTTATGTCCGACAGAGCTCAGGCCATTAATTCTGCAAAGTACATCTTTCACACCATGGCGGACTTGGCAGATGAGATCGAATTTAAAGATGACGGCATAATACGAGGCCGTGCGGCGGCGGTGCTTTCTAAGGCTTGCGGCCTGTTGGCTGAAATCGAACAAAAAAAGCTGTTTTCTACGCTGGAGCAGGGGATTTTTGCGGGCATCAAGCGTGGAAGGGATGCGGGTAAGGGATTGGACGGGGTGACGCTGAAGGCGGAGGGGTATTTTAATCCTTTCGTTGAGATTTAGCAAATTATCTCTAAAAGGGCATTGACATTCTTAACTCAATTTGATATCATTATGATATCAAATATGTGAGGTGATTTTTATGAACAAAAACAACATGAACACAAGTATGGTAGAGAAGGCTGTCTGGCGCACAAAGGGAATGCCCGTTTTAATTGCCAACACCGTGTTGTTGCTGGCGGCAATTGCGTCTGTGGTGTTTTCATTTTTTGTTGGGTCGGATGGTTCGGTTAACATGCCGATGTTATGGGGCGGTATTGCTTGGCTTATTTTTCCGGTGTGGCTGATTTACAACGGACTGTGCATTTTGCGCCCGCAAGAGGCATATGTGCTTACGCTGTTTGGCAAGTATAACGGCACTTTGCGCGGACCGGGCTTTTTTTGGATCAATCCTTTTTCTACAGAGTTCAAAAGCGAAGTGGGGCAGCCCAGCTCTGGCTCGGCAAAAATCGCCAGCACCAAAGCACCTTCCGCAAGTGACGAAATAACAAAGGTAATAGCGGCATTGTCGGCGAAAAAGATTTCGCTGAAAGCTAAAACACTGAACAACGACAAGCAGCGCATTAATGATTTGTTGGGCAATCCGGTTATTATTGATACTGTGGTTGTGTGGCGCATTGTAGACACGGCCAGGGCGATGTTTAATGTGGACAATTTTATTGAATTCTTGTCCATACAGTGCGATTCGGCATTGCGCTCTATAGTCAGCCAATATCCATATGATTTGCCCCGCGACGGGCAAAGCGAGGATAAATGCTTGCGAAGCGCGTCGGAAGAAGTGGTTCAACGTTTGATTGCGGACATTCAAGCAAAAGTGGAAATTGCAGGCATGGAAATATTGGACGCACGCATTACCAACTTGTCATACGCGCCTGAAATTGCCGCCGCCATGTTACAGCGCCAACAAGCCAGTGCTGTAGTAGATGCAAAGCAAACCATTGTAGACGGCGCGGTTGACATTGTGCAGATGGCATTAAGGCGTCTGTCCGAAGACAACGTGGTAGAACTTGACGAAGAGCGTAAGGCAGCTATGGTAAGTAATCTGCTTGTGGTTCTTTGCTCCAACACAGAGGCGCAACCGGTTATAAACAGCGGCTCTCTGTATTAGTGATAACGATGGCTGATGACAAAAAAGACAAGAAAAAGCAAATTCCTTTGCGACTGAGCGAATCACTTTATAGTGAACTTGCCGCTTGGGCAGAGGACGAATTCCGCTCTTTAAACGGGCAAATTGAATATTTGCTGTCGCAGTGCGTAAAAAAACAGCGGGGGAAATGAACCTTGCAGAGCATTGGGCGACCCCCTCCCCGAAGAAAGGAAGCAGAAATGGCATACAGCAAGAAAAGGGTAAAATCGTCAGTTGGTGTTTTCGTAAAGCGGTATAAGCGGAAAAGTCACAAGGGATTCGACCCTAATGATCGCAGCTATGACAGAAAGCTCGAAAAAATAATCAATGAGGATGAATCCCGAGGAATTGTCGAAACTGATGAATGATGAGTAGGAAAGTGGTCAAAATGGTGACTTACCCAAAACACCAACCCGACATAGACCTAATCCTCTCCTGCCGCCATGACAACGGCGCGGATTATTGGGCGACCCCTGACGGCAAACTGGCAAAGGGTTCTCCGTTTTCAACGCACAATAGCGCGTTGATGCTGCTGGAGCTGGGCATGAAACCCACCGACCCCATCATGCAAAAGGTGGCCGAGTTGTTTTTCGGGATATGGCGAAAGGACGGACGATTTAAACTGTATCCAAGCGGCGGGATTTACCCGTGCCATACGGCCTATGTCGCCAGACTGCTGTGCCGCATGGAATATGTGGCGGACGAGCGTATACAAGCAACCCTGCGGCACTTTTTGGACAAGCCTTACACCGACGGCGGCTGGCGATGCAACAAGTTTTCCTTTGGCCGCGGCCCTGAAACAGAATATTCAAACCCGCTTCCGACTCTGAATGTCCTTGATGCCTTTCGATTCAGTGATTATCTTAACAACGAGCCCGCACTTGACAAGGCGGTTGACTTTCTGCTTGCACATTGGACTATCAAAAGACCGATAGGTCCGTGCCAATATGGCATCGGCACGCGGTTTATGCAAGTAGAGTTTCCGTTTGGCGGCTACAATTTGTTTTACTACGTCTATTGCTTGTCGTTTTACAATCAGGCAAAAAAGGACGAGAGATTTCTTGAAGCACTAAGCGCATTAGAATCTAAATTGGTTGACGGGCAGATTGTGGTAGAGCGCGTTTCGCCTAAGCTGGCGGGATTGGAGTTTTGCAAGAAGGGCAGGCCAAGTGAGTTGGGGACGAGGCGGTATTTGGAGATACTTGATAATTTGGGCAACAAGGAGAACTGTAATGACTGATTTAACCTCCCTACGCAACATCGGCAAAGAATACGAACGAAAACTGACATCCATCGGCATCACAACAGCGGAAGAGCTGAAGGCGATTGGCAGCGAGGAAGCCTTTGTGCGCCTAAAATTCCGCTATCCAAATGTATGCACCGTTCATCTGTACGCCCTTGAGGGGGCGATTACCGACACCGAATACAATCGGTTGCCGGATGACGTAAAGCAACGACTAAAAAAATTCGCAGGGGGTTAGTTTTATGAAAGAAATTTTGATGTTGTTAACAGACCAATGGGCGGACTGGGAAGCGGCCTTTGTCATTGCTGACTTAAACATGCATCCCGACTACACCGTAAAAACAGTTGCCGCTGACGATGTCCCCAAAGTGTCTCTGGGCGGCATCAGGGCAGAAATTGACTGCACCCTTGACAGTTACAACAGTTATGACAACCTCGCTATGCTTATTGTACCCGGCGGCCTGTCATGGTGGGATAATGATTTTCCGGAGATTGTTGAGTTCATTAGGGCGGTGGCAGAAAAACAAATCCCCATTGCCGCAATATGCGGGTCGGTCTGCTTTTTGGCTAGGCATGGATTTCTTAACCATGTGAAGCACACCGCAAACGCTTTAGAACTTTTGCAAGACGAGCAAGGATACATGGGCGAAAAGCTTTATGTAGAGACTCAAGCTGTTGCTGATGGCGGCTTTATTACCGCAAACGAAAGTGCCGCTGTTGAATTTGCGTATGAAATCTTCAAGGTGCTGAAACTTGGAGACGATTATGAGGACAAGAACAAATGGTTTGACTATTACAAAAATGGTGCAATTGCAGGAGGCGACCATGAATGACTCAACCCAAATCCGCCCATACGGCGACACGCTAAATGACGGCAAGGTGCAGTTTTCCTTTACGCTGCCCGTCCCGAACGACAACAAAGGCAGGGAGGCGGCCAAAATCCTTGCAAAAAAGATGGGTGCAATTGACCCCGCCGTCGCCCACAGCGAGGCTTTGGACGCGGGCTTCACTTTCTATGTGGTGTATGGATCTGTGTCCTATGCCGTCGATTATACTACTATCCCCGATATTGCCGCCCCGGGCGATGTGATGTCCATGGAAGAGGTATCACAGTACATCCGGGACAACATCGGGCGCAAGGTGGTCATCATTGGTGCATCCACCGGCACGGATGCCCACACCGTGGGCATTGATGCCATAATGAACATGAAGGGCTTTGCGGGACATTATGGGTTGGAGCGTTACGAAATGATAGAGGCCCACAACTTGGGCAGCCAAGTAAGCAACGAGGATTTCATTGAGAAGTCTGTAGAGCTTAACGCCGATGTGCTGCTTGTCAGCCAGACCGTCACGCAAAAGGATATTCACATAACCAATCTGACCGAACTTGTGGAGATGCTGGAGGCCGAGGGTCTGCGCTACAAGGTGATATTGATATGCGGCGGTCCGCGCATATCGGCAGAACTGGCCAAAGAGCTGGGTTATGACGCGGGCTTTGGCAAAGACAGCTTTGCGGAGGATGTGGCATCCTTTGCGGTGCAGGAGATGGTGAGGAGAGGATGAAAAATTATGTTTACATTTGACGTACAGTTGCTGATTGAAGGGGAGGAACTATCTGAAGATAATGTCTTTGAGTATATTGCGGCAAATATTGCGGGTGATAGCTTGCTTGCGGTCGGGGACGAATCTCTGCTAAAGATTCATTATCACACAAACGAGCCATGGCAGGTGCTTGAGTATTGCGCTTCATTGGGTGAGATTCATGACGTTGTTGTAGAAAATATGGAACGTCAGGCCAAAGGACTTCAAGGGTGAAAGTGCGAGGTGAAATAAATGAAAATTGCTGTCAGATATCAGTCCCGCAGCGGCAACACAAGGACGGTGTCTCAGGTCATTGCAGATGATGTCGGTGTGAAAGCTGAATCGGTTGATGTTCCCATCACAGAGTCTGTTGACTTGTTGTTTGTGGGTGGCGGCGTTTATGCGTTCAGTATGGATGAATCGCTTAGAGAATTTTTTGCGGAACTTGACCCGGCCATGGTTAAATCTGTGGCGGTCTTTGCCACAAGCGGGTTTGTGGGCGGCACGAGCAAGATAGTTGCGGCGGCCAAGGCGAAAGGTATTGACATTTGCGGCGAAGCCCTGACTGTGAAATTGGGTCCGGGCATTCATGAGGACAAGCCTTTGCCGGACAAACAACTGAGAAAAATTAACGTCTTTGTCAAAGGCGTATTAGGAGGATAAACATGAAACTACAAAACAAGATTGCCATTGTAACGGGCGCGGCGGCAGGCATTGGCCGATGCGTCACAGAGCTGTTTGCGGCGGAAGGTGCCAAGGTTTTGGCGTGCGATGTGGCAGAAATCCCGTACAAAATGGAGGGCGTGACGGCTTTTGCGCTGGACGTGGCCGATGCTGCCGCATGTCAAAGGTTTTTTGAGGAAGTGACGGAAGAACAGACCACAATTGACATTTTGGTGAACAACGCCGGCATTACCCGGGACGCCATGACAGCCAAAATGTCGGACGAACAGTGGGATTTGGTAATGGCCGTGAACCTGAAGGGTGTGTTCAATCTCACGCGCCACATCGGACCTTTTATGGAGCGACAGGGCGGTGGTTCTATCATCAACATCTCATCGGTGGTGGGCGAGTTTGGCAACATAGGCCAAGCCAACTATGCCGCCACAAAGTCCGCTATATACGGCGTGACCAAGTCCTGGGCCAAGGAATTTGCCCGCAAAGGGGCGGCGGTGCGGGTGAATGCCGTTTCGCCGGGCTACACCATGACAGATATCTTGAGAACCGTGCCGCAGGACTTGTTGGACAAATTTGCCAAGCAGACCATGCTGGGACGACTGGGGCAGCCGGAGGAAATTGCGAAAGCCATACTGTTTTTGGCCGGGGATGATGCATCATATATCACCGGGCATAATTTGAGCGTTAACGGTGGGATGAGGTTGTAATCCTTGAAAATGAAGAGAGTTTCCGCCAAAAGTTTAATTATCATGTACTTAGCCATTTCTAAAATCCATAACTGGATTGATACGATTCGGGAAATGGTAGAAGCGGATGTTGCGGTGTCCAGTTTGGAGGTTTTAAACAGAACCATTAATCGTGATCTGCCGATTATAATGGTTGCTGTTTGTTTTCTAATAATGGATTCTGTCAAGGGCAAGCTGTATAAAAAAATGGCTCTGGGGTTCATAATCACTGTGGCGGCATATACGGCGTATATTTTTTCGATGCGAGTTATATTGGGCTTGTTCTTTACAGTCGCGGATACAAACTGGCTGTTGTTTTACATGAATTTTACAATTAGCTTTTTCGCGGCGGCCATTGTCTTGAACATAAAAAAATATATCCACAAGAAAAGCGAGGATGATAAAAAATGACAGGACTAACAATAAACCAAATAACCGTGGGGCAAAGCGCGTCATTTGCCAAAACCATCACAGAAGCGGATGTGAACATGTTTGCGGAAGTGACGGGGGATTTTAACCCCGCGCATGTAAACGAAGAATATGCCAAAGGCACCATGTTTAAAGGGCGCATTGTCCACGGCATACTGGGTGCCGGCCTGATATCCGCCGTGCTGGGGATGCACCTGCCCGGACCTGGCACGATCTATCTGAAGCAAGAGCTGAAATTTATGGCTCCGGTGCGTTTTGGGGACACTATTACCGCCACTTGCACCGTCAAAGAGAGGCTGGAAGAAAAAAACCGCCTTGTGTTGGACTGTGTTGTGACCAATCAAGACGGTGTTAGCGTAATTGTGGGCGAAGCCCTTGTTATGGCACCGAAATAGCAGATGCCACCAGCTTCAAAAAGGCACTCGCGTCCACATGCAGGGCAAGCTGTGAATGGAAAGGCAGTGCGGCCGGCTCCCACGCGCCGCCCTCTATGCGGCTCATGTCCAATATGGCTTCCATGGAGCGCGCGCCGTGGCGAAACTCCGACACAGTCAGCATAGCGCGGATTATGCCGGGGCTGACGGGCAAAACGCCGTCCTTCACGGTTAATTTGCGCTCTCGTTCGCATAGGCTGCGCAGCAATATGGCGCGGCGCAAGATGTGGTTTTGGTCGTTTTCATCTTTGGGGTTTGGCCCCACCACATTGATTGTGCCGCGCAGACGGCTGATAAAATCCGGCCCTTTGGCGTTTTGGAAGGCCTGTCCCCCTTGCGCAAAACTCTCAAAGTCCGGCGCGGTGCCGCCCGCAAATACCAGGATGCATTTACCCAGTGGGTGTTCGCCGCTTTCGTCCCTAAACCGCCCGTCCTGCATGGGCATCAGGAAGCTTTTCAGCCAGCCAAGTGCCGCGCCGTCCTTGTCCGAATCGAATTCATCAAAGAAAACCAGCGGCAGCTTGCCGCCAACTATAACGTCCCGCACCTTCTGGAAGGCCACGCCCAAATCCATGGGATTGACGAATTGAGACACATTAAATTCCAACTTTTCAATTTTGCCGGGCAAAATATTCATGGCAATCTGTGTTACACCAAAGGATTTGCCCGACCCCGGCGAGCCAAAAACCGCAACGGACAGTGGCCGCACGCCGGCGGCGTTGGCATAATCCAAAATAAGGTTGCGGATGTTTTGATACGATTCGATTTC
>Ga0123355_10010946_pt1 | contig 13960 bp, 4 predicted proteins | sample TergutEmb28metaG_3_FD_89872 | JGI IMG/M metagenome (GOLD analysis project Ga0123355, IMG submission 89872) | Embiratermes neotenicus P1 segment gut microbial communities from Petit-Saut dam, French Guiana - Emb289 P1 | ecosystem: Host-associated > Arthropoda: Insects > Digestive system > Gut ... | reverse complement strand
TTTTTTTGTTTTTTTTATGTTTTTTTTTTTTTTTTTTTTTTTTTTTTTTTTTTTTTTTTTTTTCTCAACTTGTACCGGTTGTGAGATAATGTGGATAAATATTGTACAGCCTGACAGGCCACAGATGACAATATGTATTTTGTGTGCTGGTTAACTAAGGTTACAAACGCACACTCAGAATACGTAATACGTATTGCTTTTCTGCGGCAAAAGTGGTGACTCGAACGTGTCTGTATGTTACGATATACGTATCTTGCCCGTCTTGTTTGAAAATGGAAGCAGAGTGTTCCTTCCAAACGTTGGTACCGTTCAACCATATCCCAGACGGTACATAATCGCCATGTAGCAGGATAGTACAAGAAGCTACCAATGATACCAAACACACAGTGGCACAGTCTGTACTCACCCTCGCCAGTGGGTTAGAATCGCATTGGCAGTGTGAAACTTTGCTTTCGAACAGGGAGCTTTTCCATTTCCAAACAGAGATGGGACATAGTCACCGCATTCAACATACGATTTGTCTCTCTCTCTCTTACCCCTCATTCCGGCAACGTAATTTAAACGCATTCTGTTTGGAACCTAGTTTTCTCTGACACTCTCTGGAATTGGTAACGAATCATTCACAAGCGCCCTTATGTCAGCATGGCTTAAGGAACAGGACTTCCCAGGCCACTAATGCCAACACCATCGCGGTTAAGATCAGACTGACTTTTTAGCCTCTATGGTAGTAGAATAATGGGAAAAGTGTACTAGTGAACAAAAGGAACGATGTAATTATATTCAACAGTAAATAATGATCTTCCAAAGACATAGGAAGATCACGGAAGTTTATGATTGTTGAGTGTGGTTAAACAAAGCTTTGTCCAGCACGAATTTGTAGGCAAACGTGCACGTAAATACACATTTAATTAAAATATAAATGAAAATGCTGAAATAGCAGCTGCTTTATTAAAATTCAGCGCTTTTATTTATGTGAAGAGAAATGAACAAAAGAGAGCGAACGCACCAGAGCTGCTACGCCATGCCATCAGTTCCATTTATTTAACGCAGAATCATCTGCTTGTTTTACGCATAATCATCACCCACTGCAGTGTGTTTAATAACCTTTGTTGCGCAAATGTACTGTAATTATCAGCGTTCATACTCGATTCCGGTCGAAGCCATTAGCCGACGTCGTAACTTTATCTTGAAAGCAGTCGGACTTGTTCACAGACCGATTTGGATACGTCAATAAGATATTGCTTGTTCCGGAAATTGGTCTCACTTTTGTAGCGGAAGGGTGTCGTTAGAGTTGTGGCTGTAGTGGAGAATCGCGCTAATGTTGCTGTCTAAAAATGGAATGGTCGCCCGTTCAAGAGTTTAGGCTAATCGTCTGGGCTATCATGTACTGTACACAAGATCATCAGTACGGACGCTGTTCATGCTTCATCTTCGTACAAAAAGACACCAAAGACAAAACAGTTGAACTGCTTACTTTAAAAAGGGATATCCAGTGGCTGTAAAATGGACATGGTCCCCTTTCCAACGGATCGGTTCAATTATTTGTTTTTTTGGTATAGAAGTTGACGCCGGGCCAACTTTTTCAGTATGGCAACTAGGTTGAGGACTACAGAACACGGGAACTTGGTTTGATGTATGGCAGGGAACGTCTAGACAGGCTGTAGAGCCCACTCAGCTACGTATACGCTAGAGACTGGGGTTCATTCTTCGAATATAAAACGACTGGCACGTGTGACTGACTCAGCTCCACCTAGCAAGAGGTTAGCCTTCGCGTTGCTGTACTGCAGTAAACGTAGGGGCATATTTAGTGTACAGCGTGTTCCATGCAGTAGATTCATTATGCAGTATTTGAGACAAAAAATTACACAATCAGTAGTAAATAATCGTTTGTGACTTACGCCCTTTCTACATGTTTCGACCTCTACAAGGTCATCATCAAGCGGTTGTATAAAAAGACGCACAAACACAACAAATTCTGTCAAAGATATACGCGTGTAGAGTTGAAACACAATATTGGCAATTAAAAGTACTAAAACTTTTTAAAATATGACTGAATTAACGATTTTTTTTACACTTCTAAACAACTTTTTCTATCCCATTGCCGACTGCCACCTATGTCAAGTTTTGCCATCTTCATTCAAAGACGACACAGGGATATTCCCTTTGAATGAAGACGGCAAAACTTGACATAGATGGTTGTCGACAATGGGCGAGAAGATATGTAGAATTGTCAAAAAACATTTGTTAATTTATTTATATTTTAAAAATTTTTTAATTGCCAATAATATATTTTAACTCTACACGCATACATCTTTGACAGAATTTTCTGTGCTTGTATGCCTTTATATATATATATATATATATATATACACACACACACACACACACACACACACCTACATGCCTGATGATGACCTTGTTGAGGTCATAACAAGTAGGAGGGACATAAGTGACAAATTATTATTTACTATTGAGTATGCAGTTTGTTGGATCAAATACTGTGTAAGCAGAGGGACAGTTTTGCTTTCAATTAAATTTACGGTTGTCGCATTTAAACCAATAGCCTGTTGTTTGTAAATACGTGTAATGTACCAATGAAAACACTGTCGTCATTTATAAGCATCTGTGTAATTAAAAGCACCAGTGTTTAAAGCAAATTAGCTGTTTAACCTGTACTAGCATTGTTTGTCTTTAATTCTGGATGAGTTTTCAGCTGTTAGTCTGTGTTAAAACTGAATAACAGATAGACGTACATTTTAAGTGTTGTGCTTGTGTTGTTATTTGCCAAAGGGAAAGACTGTTTTTACGTTTGCAGTTTTCAGTTTTGAATGAGACAGTACCTTTGTTACATCTAAACAACCCCAAAATCTTTTTGATTATCCGACTTATGTAATATTGCTTTGCCTCGTAACATTGTTGTTGGCAGAGTTTTTTTTAAGTAGAATAGTATGTGAAAGATGTTAGGAATTATGCAAGAAGGAGAAGAAAGAAGAACAGGGCAAAGGTAGGAAAAAGAGGAGGATAAGAGGGGTTGTGAAGAGGAAAAACCTAGAAAGGATAATAATAAAAAGGAGTATAATTTAAGATAAAAGGAAGGAATAAGGGGGAAGAGAAAACTGGTAAATGAAGGGAAGAAACGGTTGAAAAAGAGATAAGATGTTTATCTCATCACATGTTTGTTGATGGTGTTTTCTGTAAACCAGGCAACTAATGAGCGCGTAAAACTAAGTGTTACTGCGGTATTTCTAATGACCTTGGATAGCTAGGCTGCCAGCGGGACGACCTGGGAACGGCATTCGGTTACCGGTATCGATATAGAATTTTGTTCTCCATCCCGTCCAGACCAGCACGTGAGCTGCTCACCTGGCCTCCATCTAGTGGTTTACCGGGGGCTCTTTTTCCGGAGGTTAATCGGCCATGTGACGTGAATCTGACATCTCTGTCTAGGTTTCATGTTGAGAATGCACGGAGCAATTTCATCTTCACTCTCCAGTTTGTGGTCATAGCGTGGTTATTAATCATGTACAAGGCAACTATTACTTCATGCGGCGACTATTTTTCATTAACACTTTTCCGGTACGCTAATGATTTTAACCCCCAAGATCGATACGTACTATTTATCGATATAGATGCTACTTCTAACAAGTTTCATGGTACATGTACCGCCGGAAAAAAAGAGAAAATAGCTGGTGGTGTTTATATGGGGCCGTATGGTTTCGTAGATTCGTACGAATATATCGCGGGTTCATGCTGCCCATGTCTGCAGGTGAAGGCAGCAGGCACCTTCGCAACCTTTGCGTATATTAACCAGACTGTGCGGCATCAGAACGGGGAAGAATGGTGCTGCGGTACCGCTTTAATTTCCTGCTAGGAAGGGGCGTGGGTGGATTATTGGCCGGGACACGGGCTATGCTGCTTAAGAGTTTCCGTGGTTATCCTCAGTCCTTCCAAACAATGTAGTATTGGTATTCCTCACAGTGTTATGTTATTTCTGTAAACCAAACGTAAACCAAATTAAATAAAACAACAAACGTGTGCCGCTCTATTTTACAAATCTGTTATTTTACCCCTTTGATAACTTATTCTGTTTTTCATGCTTCATTATTATTCTTATTACGTCCTTGAGACAGCTAGGAACTGTAATTCGTTTAAGGAGTCGCTAGAGCTCGGTCATTATGGGGTACAAGATGTATGAACGAGGAATCGTACTTGGGTCTCCGACAGGACAACGTCCAGACTGTTTGGAGGCCATCTAGCACCCTATCTCCGGTGCACCGCGATATTTTCCGCGGGCTGCTATCTGGCGGTTCATGACTCCATCTCACCTCCATACACTGCCGAAGTTAGGAATGTGTGGATGTGTACCTCCAGTCGTTCACACCTCTTCGTGACGTGATGGTTAATTGCGCACATCGACAGTTGTACCTGTTACCTTTATACAGTATTACGTACTGCGATCTTAAGGCTGGGAATGTCATCACAAGCATGCTAGCAACGAAACGTACGCGAAACTGTGTGGATATCAATTGAAATGGATAATAAAGAAATGGTGTGCGGCTGTGGACTCGTCTACTGTGGCTCAGGATAGAGTGTTATCGGGCTCTTGCGTGAATATGCTAATGAGCTTTCGGGTTCCCTAGTACTGGGAGGGCAGTTCATTTTCTTACTGTGAAAATGTCAGCTTTTCAGGAATGATTCTGCTACAGAGGGGTAGACGAAAGCGAGATGCACAGAGCTCGGAAAACTGCATGAATCTGAGCCAAGATTCAAGTAGAGCTCATTTGGCATCGGAACACACTGTGCAGAAAGCAACTGTTCATCACAGCGCCAGCAGTGCCTCGGTTGACATGTTTGTGACTAAGAACAAACCGACATTCTGGCCAAATAAGGTGCCCGTTGTTTAAAAAAAAAAACCCCCTATGTCATTCGATTTTATTTGTATAGCGTTCTATTACTATAATTCAGTTAAATTCCAGGATTTACTGGTCGTATTTGGTAATAATTTCTACTTCAAGCCAGCAGGAAGTGACGTGGACTGAGTGTTAATCCTTAATGCAGGGCCTTCTGAATTAAGAGCTCTAATTATCCGTCGCTACACGGAGGTTGTTTATTGCTTCATTTGTTACACGGCTTTCTGATTTGCCCGTCAACTGGTTACCTTATTCGTTTCTGTGATGTGAACAATCGTGCACTGTAAGTTGTTCTCAGTTATGCTTATTTATTTTTGGATCACTTAATTGCACTTTTAGTAATTCTGGTTGTGCTTTATAGCATCGAATGATTGAACAATTAATGAACAGTGAATTGGCAGGGGTATAAATGGAGGCGATTGTGTGCTGATTTTAGATACTGTCTCGCATTTGCGTGGACGGGTTCAACAAGATCACGATTAGTCTCAGGACAACCGCTTCCCGAACCGAGATTTGATCCAAGGACCTACCAGTACGAATTAGAAATAGTGACCAGTCGACAGTGAGGTTATGGTGTAGTCTACTCTTGTAATACTGTGTTCGTGGAAAATGGTCTGAAATTGTATGATTTCAGAATCAGTTTTGAAAAGCTGAGTTGTGTAATTTTTATTCCTGTGGTGTTCTTTGTCAGGATGGATATGTAAGTGCTCCCTGCCCAAGTCTCCATACTGTAGAAGTAGCGGATTTCGTGACTGCGCAATTTACATTTTGAGATTGCCACTTTGGTAGCCATGTTACCAGTGGGCCCATGTGTGTAAGTCCATTTCCCGTTGACGTTATTTATGCCCCAAGAAAATGGTACATTAAATTAACCGAACAGCGAAAGGCCTATGACGTAGTCGTTTGAGGAAGCTGTCCTTTGGCGTGCATTTTATGCCTCGTTACCGGTATATCGGGTCTATGATTTACCCAGATTAGCCCGAAATTTGACGGATGTACCCGATAGCACGTAAATTTTGAGCTGACGTTTTCATTTACGAAAAAAATAGTTCTCTTCAGTAATCACCGGTATGCACTTCCATGATGCAATGCGAATTGAACTTTAAAAAGTTGGATCATACGTTACTTCACTTGCGAAGCAAAGGAAGGCCCGATTTTCACATCACTGAGGTGTATGCCTTTTCATTGTAGCATTCCGTGTTGTGTTGGTAATGGTAAAACTACTTCAGTTTCCTGGCCCTCGTATGTTGCATGCCTGCACACCAAGACCCCACAGGGACATTTTGGGGCACCCCTGTTTTGCTTGATCAATTGTTATATTTTTGTATTAGACCCTTGTTGGTACCATACTCTGCACTAAGAACCTCGCCCCGTGTCAGACGCCATTTTGGCCGTTGGCCTTAGCGCTTAATGCACGGGACGGATACAACAATAAAGCGACTCAGTATCCTACGGTCTTGGACGTTCGACCATCAGCTTATCCCACAACTCCTACTCACCGCTCGGCTAGGGCTTGGGATACAACACGTAGTCCATTACACAGCCGGGTCAAACTAGACTACGAGCTCGATGGTCCGGGGTTCAAATCCCGGCAGAGACAAAGTTTCCTCCAAAAACGTCCAGACCTTCTCTGGGACCCACTTCGTTTACCGCAGATCCCCCATGGACTGGCTTTGTGTCGATCTTAGTACTCCGCGCGTAAAGTGCCCTGTACATTCTCAGTTAAACTGAGCGATTTTACTGTGTGACGTCATACCTGACGGAAAAACTGAGTAAACTGCGCAGTTTTGACAGGCAGTAGCGCAGGCCTCAGAACGGCCCTTTCCAGTCGTCTTTCACACAGAGAACTGCGCAGTTCATTCAGGGAATCCCACAGTTTCCTCAGTTTACCTACCGACACCACTATAACTTCATCTCAAGGCACATCCGTTTCTAGCAATTCATTCAGCAGATGAGCATCGCATGATATATTCCTTTTCGAATACCACTTCTTACTCCACATTTTACGCTTACTTTTCTTCTTTCCGGATAATATTATGGCCGATGTGGCTAGCAAACAGTAAACGACAGTCTTGTTTTTATCCACCACATTCACGCACACAAGAAGACACACAGAACTGAAAAAAAAAAAATACACCTGATGAGAAATCTGTACTGTGCCAGGGGACAGTCAGTTCAGTTTTTTTTTTTTTTTTTCACGGTTAAACTGCACGGTTTTTTTTGGCCCTTCCCGGATTGAGCCTCAACCCAAATGCGAAGGCAATGCAGACACCCGATTGCTTCATGCCATGGAAAAATGTGGTGTGTTATTTCAGCGTTATTACGCGGAGCACACCCAATCCACTCCAATTCCCGGTGGAAACTTGCCTCGTAATGGCCCTTTCACATTAATTGGACTCACAAACAGAACACACGTGACGTCTGCCTCATCGCTCTTGAATTTCATCAAATTGTTTATATGTCAAGTTTTGAAAATAAGACAAAAATTTGCGTAGTGTTTTTGTGAGGTAACAGAGTCCCTTGTTACCACTACACGCAACGCCGTCATGTTGCTTATGGAGGAGGCTCCTTCCACATATGCAGAGTAATTGTGAATTTATTGTGAAAGGGGTGGCAGTCCATACTGGGGGTTGGGTGGAACAGGAACAGCCCCGTCACCGAACGAATACAGCATGTTTCGAAACACACGCACCAGACTTGGCTGAATGCTTTGGAACGGTCTAGACAACGCAAACTGTACCTAAGGATGATTTGTGAATGTGTATTGGATTTATGTGACTCAGAATAAGGGTCAGTGATGGACTGTTGGTAACACAGTAGTAAAATTGTGGGGTCCATAAAGGGCGAGTAATGTACAAGTGTTCGGTAGTGCAGCAAGTATCAGCCACTCAAACAGGATTTTGGTACCAAGTTCTTTAGTTAGATACTGGTCATTATATTGACATAGAACGTTTAATTTCCTGCTGAGTTTCTAATACACACAGGTTCAGTAAGTTTTGTTCTGTTCCATCAGTCATACAAAATCTACTCGCCACATGTTTCGTGACAGAACGAACTGCGCCTGCGCACATCACTGTACCTGATTCGCAGTAGGCTTCTCCGTATCCCATAGTACACCCACAACACCTACCATATTGTGTGTACAAGATATTGCGTATTGTTGTTCAAATATTCTTTTTGACATCTGTGGAGAAATAAAGAGTGCTGGAGGAAATACTAAAGAATAAGTTCAAAAGTGCTTCTGTTCATAGGCCCGTACCAATGTGAAAGACATTTTTTTTTTTTTTGCTGGAAGAACTCGGCTATCTGCCCTAGTTCTGAGCAACTACCGCAAGACACTGACGCTTTCTGCTTCAGGCACTATCCTACCCTAGTACTAATTGGAAGCTTTTGTCCCGTTGCGTTCGGCTGCAGTCTTCCTACGCGTATTTATTTCCCTAATAAGTTGGCTTTGTGTGCTGTAATGAAGTCCATTAGTGATTTCCGCCGCCAACAAGCTGGTACACGGATTGTGTATCTGTCATTACCACAAGGGCCGGGCTCGTCGTCATATTCAGAACGTCACCAGAGACCGCTTCCTGTATCTCGTGTTTCTTAAAAGTGAGAATGGAGCATTGTGCCGAGGCATGAAGCACCAAACAGTGGCAGCCACTTTACTACAGATTATTTGTAATTGAAACACGATCAAAGCATATTGTTACTTTGCGTGCTAGAGAGCGTATGTCCTCCATTTGTGGGTTTCTCTTATGCAGTGTCGTCGCCGCTCTCCAAAAACTGCACTGGTGGAGTAACAGTTGCTTATACATAAAGCGAATGTGGCTGTCATAAAATGCCGAGACGCGTTAAACTTATATAAAAAGGACGATTTTGATTATGAGAACACTGAGTAGTAAAGGATTAGATATCAAGACAACCAGTTTGTAAAGGTAAAGCTATCCCGTTACAGGCCCGGTGTGGCCCAGAGTGTGGGTAGAGGTATAGCTCTACTCTTCCATGACCGCGGCACTAGAAGGGGGTGAGTGGTCAGCAGCACGCCCCGGCTGCACTTTACCCCCGGGAAAAACCCGGTACCCATTTTACAGGAGGCTGGGTGGGCCCCAGGGCCGGTCTGGACGGGCGGAAAATTTCGTCCCCACCGGGATTCGATTTCGGACCGTCCAGCCCATAGTCAGTCGCTATATCGACTGAGCTACCCGGCCCACTCAACTAATTTGTATTGTCATTAAGTTTTTTAAAGCAACGTGTTTCAGTCAACATTGGTCATCTTCAGGCTTCTAAAATCATAAAAGTTTCAGTATTCAGCTGCCTTATGTAGTGTTAATAATTGTGTTCTCAATTTTACGATGTAGAAAATGCGTGTCGCTGTGTCACTACCACTGTTATTGGTTGTTAAAATTGTAACATTGTTGAATTAAAATTGTTAGAATTATATAAAATTGAGACGGCCTTGAATCGTTGAGTTTTCTTGAGGATTTGTATTATTTATCTTGCGTGTGGTGTACCGGGTATTCCGTTCCTTAATTACGGAGATTAAATTCTTTTTGAAATTTTGTAAAAGATAGATATTTCGCTTATCTTTGTAGACGTTGGTATATTTTATTTACCTGAGCCTCATTTCGCTGTCGTTTCTTGTGTTGATCCGGTATTTAACCACATTAACGTCTGTTACCTTTCGTGAAGTATTGGTGCCGGTATGTAACCACACTATAAGTTCTCACAGTAAAGGGAATACGTTACCTTAAATTAACAGCAATACAGTTTAGTTTTGTTGACGCTATTTAACCCTTTATGATACTGTGTAACACAGCGGCATGTTTAAAATGAAGTTTGATAAACATTAATTTATGCAATCAATAACGCGGTCACTGATTGCAACGTTCCATTGTCGTAACTTTTTAGAGTTGGTGTAAAGATTGATTCACGGTAAAGATAAAGTTGTCCTTGCCCGCGCCGTGAGGCATATTGATAGCGGAGTTTTAGCGCCAGTCACTCTTAGCTTAACTGCTACTAATCTTCACGCCCCGGCCGTTTTGCCTCGGTAAGAAAAGCCCCCACCATCCATTGATTAGGAGACTGAGTTGGCCCCAGTGCCTGTCTGGACGCTCTAGAGAAGAGAAATTTGCCCTCGCCAGGAATCGTCCCACGTTTTCTCACATCTACTGCTCGTTGCCTAGTGCCTATACCGACTGCGCTTTCCCAACCCCGGACCGATTCTCTACACCGGTGTTATGTAGTATGTGCCTTACATTACGTATATTTCGTATAAGGGGAAACGATTTTCTTCATTTGGCCCTCTCGCGCCTTGAGGTGGTTGTCTGTTCTGATTGCAGGATTCTTGGTTGTTTGGAATCGTAAACGGGAACCTGGTAGTTAGTAGTTAAAGACATATTTAAATTAACAGCAACTGCCGATCTAAATTTAACTAATTCTCCAGTGTTGTAAGTTGAAGGCTCGATGCCGTGTGTTTCAGCGCTGCTATGGAGCAGCTTGCCGTGGCTGTGATGTCTGTCTCCATTCTCCAACATATCAGTTTAATGTCGGTATTTTACCGGCTTATCAAATGAGCACACTCTGAGAGGACTGCCCGTAAAATACATATTACTTCCCATGCTCCTTTGATTTAAAATTACATCCGATAACATGCAGATAGAGGAAATGTGTAAAGATAAAGGTAATGGTACAGCAATCCCTGTATTGGCCTGGACAGTCCCTGAGGGTCCCAGGAGGTTGAGACTCCCATACTTCAAGACAGTCGACACATGAAGGTGGTAAGGTTGTCAGCCCTACGCCTCCATCCCCAGGAAATATTCGTGGTACTCATTTCTGTTAGAGGTTGAGTCGACCACAGGGCCGTAGTGCGTCTGGAAGGATTATTTAAATGAAATATTCCGTTGACACCATGGGGAATCGAACCTGCGATCTTTCGATCTGTAGCGCAGTGCCTCAACCAACTGAGCCACCGCGGGCAAGAAATATTTACTGGCTGAAATTACACTGACAGTACGTGGTATGTCAACAAGATATGTAATTATTTTTTGTCGATTGACATACTGAACGCAGCGTACGATGATTTGGAACTTACAGTTACCTTTCTTGGCCGAGTAAAATTGTCGGGAAATTTCGATACCGTTTGCGGTCTGTGGTTTTTACTCGTCTTAGTGGTGCTAAGACCAAAGATCTGCATCTGTGTGACGTGAGAACCTGCGAACTCGGTTTATGTAATCTGTCCAACACAGAAGTTAGTCGCAACCCTGTTCTGCTGAGCCACTTTCTCAGTTCAAGTCCTGCTGTAACTTCGGGATTAGTTCAAAACATACAAATTGCAGCTGCATCATTTTGCATCAAGTTTTCCGCCCTGAAGGGATTTGGAAAATATGATCATAGGGCATGTTGACATATCGGCCTGTAACGGAATCGCGGTATTTTACGTACAGTAGCTGATGACATTTTCCCTCCAAAGACCAACATTAACTTCGATTATATACAGATATTTAGTTCTTACCGCGCAGTAAACACATCTCGATGACATTTAACCCTTCAAAGACCAACATTAACTTCGATCATATACACATATTTAGTTCGTACCGCGCGGTAAACATTTCGATGACATTTAACCCTTCAAAGATCAGTGCTAACTTCGATCATATAGAGATTTGGTTCGTACCGCGCAGTAAACACTCCGTCGCGATTATAACAAATTAGGCAATGTACGTATAATAAAGTAATAGTGTGTTGTTTTCGCTCCTAATGTTTATACCTCGTCGACTATCCTGACAGTCTGAATCCGGTCAGTCCAAGAGAACGCTTTTGTGGCCATTTACTGTGGCCGGCAACAATAAAACGCTTCTAGGTAATCATGCAGAGTGACAGATATTTTTGCCCGATTTTAATCAAATTTGGATTTTGTCAACAGATTTTCGTTAAAGTTCTCAATATCAAATTTCACGGAAATCCGTCCAGTGGGAGCCGCTTTGATACACGTGGACAGACGGACAGACGAAGATCATGACGCTATTAAACACTTCTCGCGCCTACAAATCAGTGAGCTAATGCTGTGTAAGGAAATATCGCTATTTGTTCTCAGATCTGTGCAGATCACGTGTCTGTTCTGTGTGGGCAGAACGTAAAATTTTTAAATGTTTAAATTCGTGGTATATAAAGGGCTGATTGGCAGAAAGCAACAAGGGGATAAAGAACAGATATGTGCCGTCATTGTCCTAGCTGTTGATGGAAATTCAGTTTGTCAGTAAACCGGCTGTGCCCTTTCGTATAGATATGTTTATAGTTGTCATGGGTCTGTATAAACTCCGTGTGGCCATTGCGCGGCCATATTTTTGGAGCCTGATCTCATAAAGGACGTTGAGGTGGGAGGGTAATGTAACACGTATGGGTGAGGCAAGAAATGCATGTGAAATTCTAATCCCAAAACGTGAAGGGAAAGCCACTTGGTAGACAGACGTAGATAGGTAGATAGTACTAAAATTAAATAGAAGGTTAAACGGATTATGAGGTTGCGGACTAGATGCATCTGACGTCGGCACACTGTTGTGAGCCTGGTAATGGGCTTTCTGATTCCATGAAAGGCGAGCATTTATTGTCCAGCCGAGTGTTGTATTAGATTTTCAAGAACGACTCTGCTGTATGAAGTTCTTTAGTGAACTAAAAAAAAATGTAATCTCACTAAATAAATAAAAAGATTGAATTAAAATTAAAAAAAAAACATCTCCTTTGTTAAGAATGCTGTAAGGGTTATAATAAATAATGTGCCTTGGGACCAGAGTTGTGCTGCTCTTGCTTTGATCCTATGTTTGGAGTTGTCGCTTTGTTTCCGTGACGTCAGGACTCGCTGCCATGGCAACGAATTGCCCGCCTCACTGGCCGTGTTCAGTCTTCTTCTGTCATCGCACCATTTGTTACATCTATGATCGCTGGTGTGTGTCTGTCCTATGGTACCTCACAATTCAGAAACTGGAGCACTGCCGCTTTTGGGCGCACTTCAGACCGATTTGAGATACCCTTGTAAAGCGTCATGGCGACTTACAAGTAATACATGTAACTAAACGACACCTTTCATGTTCCAGCCTCGACATCTGTGTATGACAACAGAAAAGGACAAAGCATGTGATGTACCCTGTACGAAGCGTCAGAAACCGGACGTTTTCTTAGCTGAGAGTCGTGAAACGCCACATTTGAGAAACCCCCACCTGTTTAAAAATTAAGTATGACAACGAATTGTTTATTTGTGGCTCATTTAACGACGCTGTCCATTGATAAAGTGGTTGGTATATAATGAACTAGAAATGATTCGGGGGAAGCGATCATGTCCTAATTTGAACTGCACTCCTAACATTTCTCTGGAAGTAATAAGAAATCCGAGAAGTCTGAGCGGGGTGGTTGGGAGTCTTGGCCAAGATTCGACCCGGACACCTCACGTTTACAATTCAGAAGCTTTACCGCGGAGCTAACTTGCTCGTTGATGGTGAATGATGAGTTGCATGAAGATGCGGAAGAAACCGGACGTTGCCTATGTTGCCTGCTGTGCTGTTGTGTCAGTCTTTAATATAACCACGTTTTACTTTTAATTTTGTGTGAAGGTGAAAATTATGACTCCCACACCAAGGGTGGAATGTACAGATAGTGGGTTTTGGGGACTCGGAATGCGAGTTTCTATGGCTGTCGCTCTAAGAAAGCATGAATTGTGGGTGATCGAGAGCAGGGCACTGCGCATGTGAGAGCGAGGGGGCTGAAGGAGGTCAGAGATAATTGCTTATTCTTGCTCTTCAGCAAACATTATTGGGCGTGGCATGTAGCACGCATTGGCGATAAATTCGTACAAATTTTGGTCAAGAAACCTGAAGGGATAGTACCGCTTGGAATCTAAAGATGTTGATCGTATGATCAAATTAAAGCCGAACTTAAGGGAACGGAATAATGTGAAGTGCCAATCTGATGCAACAAGGTAATTTTATTGATGTATTCTTAGCTGTACATGTTTCGGGCACATACACCCATCATCAGGAGCATTAGATGTTGAGTTGCAGCATATGGTT
>Ga0123355_10010945_pt1 | contig 13960 bp, 9 predicted proteins | sample TergutEmb28metaG_3_FD_89872 | JGI IMG/M metagenome (GOLD analysis project Ga0123355, IMG submission 89872) | Embiratermes neotenicus P1 segment gut microbial communities from Petit-Saut dam, French Guiana - Emb289 P1 | ecosystem: Host-associated > Arthropoda: Insects > Digestive system > Gut ... | reverse complement strand
AGGTAAGATAGGACCGGGTATAACAAGATTGCCGTCCCACCGTGGAGCGTGATCAGTGTCACATTTAATCAGAAGGACGGTAAAAGTCCTAATTCTTTTGGATATGTCTTACAAGCTTGTATGCTCGTACCTCATCGGAGGTCGCCGTACTTCTGATTATGATCTTTAAATTATCGGAAAATTAATTTTTGTTTAACAGATCAACACTTAACATACTACGTTCCGCTTACAAAAACACCAAATGACTTAAAAGATTTAAACACTAAGACAAAGTCAGAGCCACGTTACGGCTGTCCTGCTGGGTCAGCCAGCCTAACTGGGTGTCGAGCTCCCGAGGGGTCTCATGGTCATATTATATTCTAACAGGGAACTTACCGTCTTTTCGTCGTAGATCCCATTCTGTAGAATGAGAGGTTTTGTCATCTGCCACGAGTCACAGTCTTCTTTGCTACTTACATACCGATATATATATATATATATATTTATTTATTTATTTACTTAAAGATCCTGTTCGTACCTCGCAGTGAACACACGTCTTCTTGGTTTCAAAAATCAATAAGTTAATATTGTGTTGTGAAATGATCGCTGTTTGCTCTGAGAACCACACAGAACACACAGAGACACTCCTCTGTCAATAGTCTACCTGACCGTGCATAAAGCAAGCACATTGTGTTATGGGATTAATCTTTTATTTTTCCTACTTCATGCTAGTCGCCTTTGTTATAATCCCTGCGATCCACAACACTCATCTTAACTCCGTACATTTGTTCTTCGTTCTTTCGTCTCGAAGAATAATTTTCTTATCTTTTATTGTCTTACCAAAATAATTTATATCTGTCACCTTTCTCTCTAAGTGCAAGTGTATAGTGGACAAACGTGCCATGGACCGCGTTCTTCGGTTCAAAAATATTCATAAAGCTGCACTTTCCTGTCTTGGTTTCCCAGTGTCGATGAACTGTCCCGTGTGGTTTTCAAGCCAAGTAACTAAACCTCTGTCTTGCAAAGAAGGGAGCTGACATGTCTGGGGAGCATCGTTGCCCTCCTGCTCACTAATTTTAGATCCGTTTAGGCCCAACTTGGGAGCATTGTCCCATTTTGAATCTTTCGTCTCGGGCGTCAGTGTATTTTTATACCAACAGTGTGGTCGAGAACGAATTAGATGGCCTACTAATCACGTTTGTTATTTCAGGTGCCTTGGTGCAATTCGTTTTTGTTCTGGAATGCTCTATCCTTTCTGTTTTGCTTCTTCTTTTGAAATCAAAATTTATTCGTTTATTGAAAGATGGTCTTCCTCCTTTGTATAAGAGACTCGATGTCTTACATTTTTCTGAAGTCCCGGATAAAGGTAATCGAGCATCTGAAAATAGGATCAAAAAGGCTCTCACTTTTTCGGAAATAATACAAACAAATTACTTTATTACATTTTAATAGTAATCGCTATCCTGCAACTTAGAAGTTTGTTATAAAATTTTTGCCTGTTGCTTCTGATTGTGAGAAATATGTATGTGCCTGCTAGAACCTCGGACATACATGAAAAAGGAATTGGTATGATCACGACTTTTTTTATAACACAGGTGTCAAGTGGATAATGTAGCGGTAATGCCCTCGACTTGTGTACTGTAAGTGCCTATTTCGAAGGTCCTCCAAGTTTGCAGCTATTTTTTTTTCTGGGAGTGCCGTTTTATTTCTCAGTTTCGTCATGCGAATTATGGTTATTATCTTCAAATCGACAATGACATCTTCCAAGTCTGTACCTACTTACTATCTTCCCACCCTGTTGAACGTTATGTGACTACGACGTTTGAAACAACATGACAGTTCATCAGTCAGTCTGTATGCAGTTTCCAGTAACAGAGGTTTTCTGTTGGTATGTTGATGTTTCTGAGGTCGTCTGAACGGGACGGGTTATTGGGTTCTGCCAAGAAACCAAACACATCACTTCTAAACATAATTCCTAGCTTAAACTTAACTCTAAATTTAGCAAAAGATTTTCAAACAGCCATGGCGCGGTTCCTGAGTAGTTTGGTATATCACTTCCTTCAAGACTGACGTAAGGTTACGCGTTATAGTCAGGTTTCTATTGAGTGGCAGATTGCTTGAAAGTGGGGTTGGTCTTAGGGTGAAACATTCAAATTCTGTGCGAAGTGTTTGAGTGAAGTTAAAATAGTTTAGCATCTTGATTTGTTTGCCCCCTAGAGTATCTGCTTTTGGAGAATAGAATCTAGATCGCCCAGGTTCTCATTAGGAGCTCTAGGTCTAGGTTTAAGAGCTGGAATATTAGATTTTCCAGATACTCGTTAGAGTTATAATGTGTCAGAGCCTTGATTCTAGAATTCCCACATTTACGACTAAAGCTTTGTCTTATCAGAGCTTAGAATCCAGACTTCATAGTTTTTTAAGAAGGTTTACTTTACCGCAACTTTGAATCTAGACCTTTCCCTTTCACATCGCAAGCCTTCCGTTATCAAAGCTAAGAATTTACATCTCCCGGATTTATATTAGAAGTATCGCTTTAGGAGAACATAGGACCAAGACACATCCTCCTTTCGTTACGACATCTGTTGTGCCGTAACAGATTGAGACAGTCCAAACGGTCATTAGAATCTTTCAATAATGAAGTCGATTGATTAGCTCAGACCAAAAATTCAGGACACCACATCCAGTTGGAATATATCAATTTAAAAGCTGGTGTTCTTGATGAGAGGGATGTAAGATTGAAATGTTTGTGATTGGCTATATTGGATGTGTGTGACCAAGAGCCGTTCACCCTGAAGCAATAATGGATTCTCGTAAAGAGGACATGTGTTGTCTGCTGCAGATGGCACAATGTATGTTCTGTTTATGAGTTTTTAATCGATTTAATGGGATGTGCTACACTTTGTGCTGACTTCATGCTGTTTTGTGTCATATAAATAAACTGCTGGGTGGACATTACAGTAAATCCAGCTTATGTTCTCTTCCAATACACAGGCTGCGGACTGCTCCAAACCATGTGTCTCAATAACTTTGGCAGATACACAGTGTCGACATCGTAGGCTACTTTAATGGTAGAAGATGAGACTTTGGTCTCTAGTACCATACCCATGTATCCTTGGGTCTGTAATTTTAAACATGATGATAAATTTTCGTGTTATGTTGTATGCTCATCATTACAACAAAAGTTACTTTCGTCGTATTTTTCCCACCAACACTAGCCTCGGAAAAGTGGCCATGCGAGTTAATTAGGTAGTAACGACAAGAATATCAAATTATGTAGGTCCTGAAATTCGTAATAATACATTTTCGAAACAGTTGCAACTTTTCGTCAGCTCCTTTATTTTGAAGTACAGATTTCTCCACTGGATAGCGATGATTTATGAACCGTTTGAGATAGGAAAGTCAAATTGTGTGAAGAGATTTACATTGCCAATGAAGTTATATTTTTTTACAAAATTTGACAAATGTGCTGACGTTTGGAAACTTTATGGTTGGCCTGTATGTGAAGAATTTCATGTAGTATAAAAGTGCACAGTGGCCATCATGTACGGCAATAAATTTCGTACCGTTTGAGATGTAGTTTTTCAAGTGGATTGCACATGGAGTGTGCAAAAATCACATGGAAGAGAAGAGGTATGGATGTTGAAATATATATTGTCAGACTGCTCTAATTGCAAAAGAACGTTCAGTTGAAGCAGTGGCATCATTAGACGCAGATCATTGGGTTTGGACCCCATATTATGATAGGGCAGAAAACGTAACCATAGATATTGGATATAACCATATCGTTTGTGGCAGTCGGAATAGTTCTTTAAATTGTTCTTCGTGATGACAACCTTGTAAAATTCAAGTCTTTTTGGAGTGTCGACGGATACTTATAGAGTGCTATTTCAGCAGCTGGACTCACACATTGTAAGAAATGGGCCATCATCCGAGTGCCTTTAAGATGTGAAGAACGACTTCAAATTTTGATATGTCGGGGTAACAATCTCACCCAATTAAAACACTTCTGTTTTTCTTTATGTAAATTTGATAGTAATTAAAGTGAACATTAGTTAAATATCGTAAAGGGAACCTTTAGAGGTTTTACTGACAGAAACTAAGAACTCGAGGGGAATTTTCAATCCAATGCCACAGAAGTTTCCACGGTCTGACAGTAATTCTGAAATATTCATTCGTTATCAAAGCTGCAGAAATTCTGTGTTGAAGTTGAAGAGAAGTTTGAAAAAGTATCAATAGTATTTGTAGAAACCTGCATTTGTTTTGTATATACTTGTAATGCGCAATATCCAGAAGGATTATTCTGTTCATCCGTATCGGTTATTTTGTCATATTGTAGTATTTGCTCGACTCTCTCCACTCCGTCATTCAGCTTCTTCGCTTCTGGACAGATACTACTGAGAAACCGCGGGCCATTTTCTTCTAGATTCCTGAAATATGTTATCTCCTTGAATGTTCTTTAAAGCACTTTCTTCCAGATTGTCATAAATAATATGAAGATTCAGTTCTTCTGGAATGTAACGCAGTGACTCAGAGTTAGTTTTTCCCGGTGTTTCGAAGGAATGTATTGTCTCCATCTTCAAGGGTTCAGCAGTCAAAGCAAGTTTCTTATTGGATTAAAAATGAAGACAATGCGTTTTGTCGGAACGCCGGAAAACAACTAACCAGCGACAGTGCGTAACATTACAGAACAACTGAATTCTCAATAAAACCGCCAAGAAAAACTCAAATCTCACAAAATCCATTTAGTTTGTGTTTTTTTAGGGTTTCTCACGGGTATTCAGTAGTCGATATATCTCCATATGATTATTCAAGTTTCTGTATTTATTTTAAAAGAAACTGATTTTTCATGACACATGTTGCACATAATTGCGGATATTTAAGCGAAATGTAGAAATACTTGTCTGCTAACGTATGCGGTTCTCTTTATTAGTTTTGTTGGTTCATGGTTTAAAATTTAACCGCTTTCTCACGCAGAGCCAATAATGGAACCGGAAAACTTTGGTTACCTGTGTAATAACCATTGGTAACAGTTAACTGTACGTTCCGTAACATTTTCCTTTCTTCTGCTGCCTTGTGCCAAGCCTTATCCCGTTCTGTTTAGTTGGAATGACCTTCAGACTCTGACTACGTGTATTAAGAACTTGGTGTTTGTCAGCAACTCCAACAAAAGAAATGGTGAACTATGAACAGTTCTGTATTTTATAAAACAGCAATAATACAAGGCGGAAAATATCATTGTTATTGTTTTGTTGTTGTGTTTGTGGTATGTGAAACCCGGCTCATGTCGTACATGTTATTGAAAAATAATGAATTGTGCTTTGCTGTATTTTACGTGTAAATGTATTATAATACTGTTATGCTTAACTTTTGGTAACTTTGTTAAAAATGCGACACACACCTAAAATGGAGGGTACGAGGTCCATGGCCGTAAACATGTAGTGTGAAATTGATTTGAATTTCAGTTGTACTGAATTTTAAGGAAAACCGCACCTGACGGTATTATTACTTCGACGTATACCTGTATGCTACTTTTTTTATGGTTGGACAGGCCTAGTTGGCTTAGGCCGCATCCTTACTGATATTTCGAGCTCATATTCAGACACACCACACTCGACAGGGCTCCTCCGGGCGAGTGATCGGCCCATCTCAGAAACCTCTATCTGACAACAAGCAAAGCTCACAAGAGACAAACATCCATGCCCGTGGCGGGATTTGAACTCGCAATCCGACCAAGCGAGAGGTCGCCGAGCCACGCCTTAGACCCCTCAGCCGCGAGGATCGGCTTATAATGTTTCGTAGTTTCGAGCAGAATGTAGGCTTCAAATTTTTTTTCCGAAATGCTTGGTACTTAAACCGAGTAGGCCTGCTAGCACAGGTCATAAAACAATAAAGAAATGCCTCATTTGCTGAACCTTAATCACGCTGAGATGTCTGAGAGGAAGGTCCTTGAAGCATCTGTGTTTGGTAGTGGTGGTGGATTCGTTTGCCAGCTGGACAGCTTGCAGATCTATTCCTGTTTCATGACGTCACGGGAACGTAGGCAAATAGACGTAGTGTATTCCGTAGTAGACGTGTGTTGCAGTTCTACGCTTTGATGTTTTAAACCAAAGTTTGGTTTCAGAAATGTTAATACCTTCGAAGGCGTCCACATGTCAATGTTCCTGTGCGTTTTGAATGTTAAGATTCTCTATTATTATTATTATTATTATTAGTAGTAGTAGTAGTAGTAGTAGTAGTAGTAGTAGTAGTAGTAGTAGTAGTAGTAGTAGTAGTAGTAGTAGTAGTAGTAGTAGGAGCAGCAGCAGTAGTAACAGTGGAAATAGTAGTATAAGCTTGGTGAAACTGCTACAAGAAATTTACGATCAACATGATTAGTCAAAATAATTTCCCCTTTTCTGTAACGGTCACTGCGCTACAAGCAGGAAGGTCGCGTGTTCGATTCCCAATGGGGTCACTGGGATTTTCCATTGAATTAATTCTTCCGGCAACACTGTGGCCCTGGGGTCAACTTATCTTCTAACAGAAACGAGTATCAGGAGTATCTCTTAGGGGATAAAGGCGGCCCGTCCATAGGGCGGAAAACCTTGACACATTCATTTGCTGACTGTCAAGAATTCTCCTGGAGTCCTAAGGGTCTGTCCAGGCCTGTACAAGGATTGCTTTACCCTTGCCTTTCTGTATTGGCAGTATAATTGCCTCAGGCCACGCTGAAGGAGTATAACTAACCTGCTGACACCATGGAAGAGCGTCCTTTTTCAACAGCTTATGTGTGCTTAGCTAGTAAAGAAATTTCCCGAATTGTTGGTTCCCGAAAGTTCATTTCTGTGTTTACAAACCCCCGCTATTGTACTGTACCCTAAACGAAGTAGATCAGTCTCCGTCATCACTCAGTTTAGTGTACTCACCCCTCTTCTTCTGTGTCTGCCGAGTGGTTTCGTCCTTGTAGATATTTCTACTTTGTTTTATATGCACTTACATACTCCAGCTCATGCCACGTGCCCAAAACGTTTCAGCGTTCTTGATGTGACTATCGTCATCTTACGTAATAGGTTACAAATGATGAAGTTCCTTACAAAAAAGTGTCCGTTGTGCTGTTATTCCTGTCTTAGTTCCGAATATTTTCGTCGGCACTCTTTTAAAGGGAAAAAAAGATCGTACGCTGTAAGTGCGTGGTACTTGCAACATTAGGGAACAAAGGAATTCATTGACGTATTATATTTTTATTAAATTTAAATGAGATTATTGAGTACATTCTAGTATACGGTCAGTTTCATGTGATGGAATAGACCTACGACCGCCCAAGAGAATTTTTGTTATCCTATGTTGAAGGGTAAATAGAAGGTTATTGCAAGTGAAGTAGGTGTCATAGGCCTGTATCCTCTTCCTTCCCTTACCTGAAAACATATCGTTTAACATTTCTCGTACATCTGTAATTTGTCACACCTTAACATTTACCTGTTACTGAATGGTCGGATCCCGGTGTGGAAGTCCTATTTAAGATATGTTACTTAGTTCCGTTTATTATGAATTTTGGACTTTTTCTGGGCAAAGGATGGGTAGCAACCTTCATTAGTGGCTCAGAGATATTGCAATGACAAGGGATCGGAGAGTCTAGAGAGAAACATTTTGTAGCCAGACATTGTAAAAACAGCCAGCAGTGAATGGCACTGAGAGGTGCCTACCGAAGTACATGGAAGTAAACTCGTTAATAATTAAGTAGGACACGATAGACTAATTCTGATTGGTTTTCTTAAGATGATTTTAGTCAGACCGAAAGTATGAAAATTAATCAAACATTTACTTTCTGTGCGCTTCAGTGGTCAAATCTCCAAAACAAGCTAAAATTAGTATCACTATTTACAATATAATCCTCAGGTTCTGAGGGCATATCGGCCTTCCTATAAAGCATAAGAGCAAACCTGCATTTAACTACGCGAGTTTTAGAACAGAATTATTCTTATGTTAAATTCGCAGCTGAGGAGGCAGTTCCTTATTCGGAAAGTCCCGAATTCAATTCTCAGCTCGGACGCCGGCTGTGCAGAGATATTTCTATGGTTTTCGACACTTTATCAAAGCATATGCTGCGATACTTCCTCAAAACGGGCCACGGCTGTGTTTTTTCAACGTCCTTGCCAGTTATTTATTCACAGTCATTTTTACATTTTTGGCTATAGCTTACAATTTACCTAGTTCAACGTTTTCACTTAAGGCACATTCTTTTGTATACATATATTTTCGACCTTGAACTGTGCCCTGCATACCTTGTGGTTTACGCGTATTTATTCACTAAACGCAGATTTAAACGATGGCGTCCACCGTGTGTAAACAAATAGGGTGAGTCTACACGACAAATATTTTCTGACTTTCAAGCCTTCAATCTGTTAACGCAGTTGCGCGAATGGAAATCAGGATTGTTCGTTACAGAAACTATATCAATTCACCGCACCAGTGGAAGTGTTCTGGTCGTCTGTGTGCCACCATATTTCATTTCCGCAGCTACGAAGCCGATTTACTTCAAATTCTTATTGAATTCTATAATAATCATTATAGAAAATGTTGAAGTTTTTTCGCTATAATGGGATTTAAAACCAATTACACAAGAAACTTAAATAAAAAAGTTTGTTTTCTGATTTTACACTAATGTGTTTATTCTCCAAAGACAAGACTGGTAAATAAATTTTGTTCCTTGTAAATGGAAAGCATATTCACAATGGAATAAAAAAACGGCGGCCCCTTAATACAAGTTTACGTAAAGAATTACGTGTGACTTAGTAGCACCAGTTATGTTGCTCTGATAAGGAATTTTGGAATGCTTCTTTAATGCGCACCATTTCAATTAATTATATTTTCTTTTCGCCGCTGCGTATTCGAAATACACATACAGCGTAGCACAGGAGGATGCAAAGTAAAATCGTGAAAGCTGAAGACAGCGGCGCAGACCATATTCTATTGTGCACGTGCGCGAGGGTCCGACTTACCGTACTTCGTTCCGGATTGTGACTTCATTCACAAACCCGATATTTTTATGTGTATGTAACGACATACAAAAGTGATGGTACCTGATTCTGTGTATTTTACCTCTAATTCCATTAACTTTTCAAGAAACGAACAGCGCCATGCATACACTACGAACGCAATGTGTTGTGTGAAATGACTAGCAAATAGTTTGCTCTTCTTCGCATGATGAGCGTTATCTGAGACAGCTGACTGTGTTTCAGGTACCTTGGAACAAGAGTGGCCTAAGTTCCTCGTACAGTGGCAGTAGTAGCAGCGGTAGCAGAACCTATGGGACCGGCAAGGTTTCTGACAGTGGCATATCGTCTTCTGCCTCTCAGGTAAGAAAATTTTCGAAGAGACGCGAGACTGTCAAAGACAGTGCAATGATAGGCCGACGTGCTAGAATGTTCTGATGCATACGCTCCTCTTCTCATTAACAGTAAACCCGAACAGGCTAGTTCGGTGCAGCAGGCATTCCATTGCCCGCAGTCCGTTGGGTATTGCGTGTAGGAAGCTTGGTCGAATCCACTCTCGCAAGTATTCGTGTCCGATGATGCCTGTGGAACACTCTGCTGGTAGCTGTGTTGGGCAGAGATACTGTGTGGCAAGCTGGGGTTCTGATAGAGCATGAAACGCTGAATATTATATTTTGTCTGTATTAAGTACACGGAAGCAGAATAGCTTAGTCCGTGCAGTGATTTTGCCAGAGTAATGTGACAGGACGTGAAGCAGATTTCTCACCCCATCTCGTACTGAGTTTAGAAATGCCCCTTATTCCTTCTTGGCTTACACAGAGACAACTTCAGCTTTTACCTCTTTTATACTAAGCAAAGTGCAAATAAAATTTTAAAACTGTTATTCAGTAGATGCTGTTGTCAGACACAAGTGTATTAGGGCAACAGTGGGTAGAACATACCTAGTACGATAGTACGTTAGTAACAGTCCTAGTCCGGTTATCATCAGCCAACTCTTCCCTAACAGACGTCTCTCCTCTCCTAATATCTGAGCCCTTCCCACTACTCACTACTCTTACATTCGTTCACCTCTCGTACGAACCAGCGGTCACCAAAAAATGTTGAAACCCGAGTGTAGCACTTTGGAAAACTGCCAGGAATTGTGCCCCTTTGAATCTCAGCCGTGTTTTTCCTCATATCTCTTCGAATTCCGCGACGTTTGCTCAAAATTGGCCGCGACTGACACTTTCCAGAACTGTGCCTGTTCATTGCTATAAGGTTTGCAATTCGCCGATGGGGGAAAAATAACATTTGTCAAACGTCTTTCGCTGAAAGTCCCCAATACTGAATTTGCTGTCCCCAGGTTCATAACTGAAATAAAAGAAGGGAAGGACGGATCGACGGAAGACATCCAGCACAAGTGCCCATTGTGCGTCCACGTTATGAACTCAAGGGTTGTTCACTTTTCCATTGTTGTTAAAATAAACGTTAATCTTGAAATGATAATCATAAAGAAATCGACGTAAATCTTACGAATCCCGATTTCTTGGAAGTGCAGTAGCTACTTCTCAAATCATAATTTTGGCCCTGAAATGAAGTCATATTTTCAACGATTTTCCATTCTGGTTGACTATCCCCTAAAACTACAATCAACAAAATGTAACTAGAAGTAACCCTTTCAGTCTCGAGAGCAGCCCATTCGTGTCTTTCGACACAAGTAAAAGCGTGCATTAGATAGGAAAATGGGATGTCAAGGCTCACTCTTTCTAGTCGCCGGGTTCCCGCTGCAGATGCACATGTTCGGTAGCCAGTGCTGCTGTCCGTCTGATTTTTGTGAGGCACAGGTACCACCGGGACATGGTTTTCTCTGCGCACAAATGTTTACCCTAGTATGATTCCACGAGTGGTCCACTCACAACTACCCGTATGATCGTCCTTACCATCAGGTACTGGAATATAGACATATTTCAAGCTGCAGTGCCAAATGGATCGATCCCATCACGTTCCTAACATTATTAAAGGGATGTAATGAGTTAATTAGTTTAATCGAATCGTTACTTAGTTGCTATGTCATAGCGTGGCGTGATGTAAATTAAACGATCGCTCTGAAGTTCATGCACCAGAACGGCGTGACTTTGAATAACGCCAGAACTCGGAATCATGCGATCACATACATTCGTTGGGTATTGATGACCTCTTGATTAATGAAAACCCCACTGCAGCTGTCGTCTCTTACGGAATCATCTCATTTGTTTCACATTCGACATTGACCCTACTTTTTACTTAACTGGAATCATTTGTCAAGGTTGCTCTTTCCAAGAAGTCAATAGCAGGACAAGGTTGATGTTCTCTAGCAGCTGCAATTTGTCTGCGTTCTTTGCGTGTATGTTACCTAATGATAGCGTAATGGGGTTCTGTGTCGGCCTCTCTGTGTGCATTGTGCCCACAACCTGTTGAAAGGACTGCAGTGAAATTTGCTATTGGCTGCTACTCTGAAAATTGTTGAGCGCATTTCCTGTTGGTCGTTATTGGTCAAATATTACAACAACTTACTTAAGCTCTAATCAAACTTCGTACGAATTCAGAAACCCTCGTAACAATATTGGTATATTGCACAAAGTACAGACCCTGCTTTTCATAAAGTTGTGCTTTTATTTAAACAGCTTTCCCTACGGTGACTAATTACCGTAATTCTCTTCATTATTTATTGACGGGTGTAAATAGGGTAGCAGAAAATATTTTTATAAGGATTGTTTTTCATTAATTGTATTTCCTTTTCTGTGGAAAACATGTACTGGAGTATGATATAAACCGTTTCGTACGTAAAATAAATACAGGGTTAAAGCACTAATACAAAGGGCTAATTTCTGTCTCTTATACACGTTATAGATGCAGTGCGATTAGCTTTGCGCCTGTAGACTCATATCTGCAGGGGCCGATGAGATCTGCAAAACTAAAATAAAAAAAAAACAAAACCCCAAAAAACTCTCATTTGGCCAATAGTCTCTGTACTCCTGCTCCAGAAGAGACGAGAGATTAATCTGGAATGATTTGCTATGGAAATACGAAAGCTTAGATGTTTAATATAACACGTAACACTCTTCGCTCTGTCTTCAAATAGATTAGTCGTTCTTGATTGTGTTGTCACCAATCACCATCGTTGCTCGCCCCGAACAAGCAAGATGAAACAAATGATGCACAAGCAGTGCCAAAGAATTGACCTCATCTTTAAAAGATGGTGTTGCATTGGGTTTGACTTATGCTGGGATGTAGAACCCCTCACCCCCATCCACCCTTGATCTGAATATGAGACAGAGCCATCTCTGAAATGCAGTTGTGTAAATGAACTTAATGTAATGGATAATGGTCAAAGCTTTAATTAAACCCAGTTTCCGCGGGTTTACCAAAGTCATGTAGTGAAGGATCTTTAATATAAAATATAATTACTTTACTGAAGGTGATGCATGCTGTTCCTTTGTGTAACAGCACAAGGAACTGATGTATAGAAGACCAGAAAGTCTCTGGTTAAAGAATATTAACATACGTAACCTATCGTTAATATAATTGTTTATACCCAGGGAGTGATGCGTTCCGTGCTAACAGCCTCCATATTAAACAAAATAACATGGTCTGAAGGCGCTAAAAGTGCAAGTTTGTTTTACTGAAGTCCTCGATTTGTTGGAGGGCTTTCCTTGATTAAAAATAAAACTACCGCCGTGTGATAACCATTACTTCTCTTGCGGACAATTGCTGAGAGGTACATTTTATTGCTGTCGAGTAACATAGGACGTATTATGATTCTGATGTTAAAAAAAAAAGCGTAAAGATGTTACGTGAAAATAGGCTCTTTATACATATTAATTTTCGAGGAGTATTATTTTAAAGGTCAAATATCCCAGGTCTTTATTGACTTCTGAGTTTATTTTCGTAAACGCAAGGGTGGTTCAGAGATTTGTATTGACCCTTCAAGGTACGTTCCTCGTTACCCTCGGACGGAGACTAAAACAGTTGGAAATTTCCATGTTTTGAGAATAAATATAGAGGGTGGTTACGAACCAAGATATTGAAATGAAGTACGTGCACATTCGTCACAAACATTCAAAAATGAAGGAAATTGCTCTGCGCCTGTAGGACAGGAATTATTGTTTGATTATTTCAGTGTTGCACTTATTGTATTGTCTCTTGTAACGAAAGTGTACGTGATAATACTTTAAGTAAGTGTAACAGACAAGGTTTATGATGAGTGTGATAATTTCTTCCCAGTTCCTCTAGAAGGTTGAAATCATCGGTACATCTTGTCCGTCTAGTGCACTTTAAAAAAATGGGAATACGTTTCTCCTTTTTTGAGCAGTAGCAATAAAAATGAAAAAGGTTAAAAGTGGGGCTTTTAAAAGTTACGAGAATTTCCAGATAATATTTCTAATTGAGTTCATATTTCAAAGTGGGCTGAAAGAGTTGGAACCAAGAAGTTTCTGACACAACAGAGTTGAAAAACATAGGCGAAACATCTTATGAACAAGTATGGAAGATTAAGGCCCTCACATGCGCGACAAATTTTAGAAACTTTTATTGCAAAACTAAATAGCCTTTGCCATTGTTAAAAGATAAACAGGCCTGTATGTTGAAGACATTTAAAAATAATAAATTCATGCCACAGTGGTCGCGTAGATACATATCGATCATAAGACTAGGTACATTTGTAATCAAGTTTATAAGCGCAGCATCATACATATCGTCTTCATCTTCGTCGTTTTCATCACAATCATCATCAGGTATCACCAGAAATGTGACTGACACACTCCTTGTGCATTTGTTTATTTACTTAGCGAATAACTTATCTGTAATTCTCCGCCTTTTTTGATGTTGCGTTTTCCTTGTTGCTGTGATGCACAACTGGTTGGAATGTGCTTGTGTGTGTGTGTGGGGGGGGGGGGGGGGGGGGGGGGGGGGGGGGGGGGGGGGGGGGCCGCGCGAACCGGTGGGGTTTTTGGTGGGAAAGGGGGAAGGAGGTTTGGTTGGGGGAGTTGGTT
>Ga0123355_10010944_pt1 | contig 13962 bp, 18 predicted proteins | sample TergutEmb28metaG_3_FD_89872 | JGI IMG/M metagenome (GOLD analysis project Ga0123355, IMG submission 89872) | Embiratermes neotenicus P1 segment gut microbial communities from Petit-Saut dam, French Guiana - Emb289 P1 | ecosystem: Host-associated > Arthropoda: Insects > Digestive system > Gut ... | reverse complement strand
AATATAAATATACCATACATTTTCCGCTCTGTCAAGGCTTAAAGGGGCAAAAATATTTTTTTTTTTTTTTCACGAAAACGCTTGACAAATAATATGAAAAAATGGTATAATAAAATCAGGTTAGAAAATCGTTACCCACTAACGACAATCTAATACTAAAACAAACCAAAAGGAGAATACCAAAAATGGCAAATCAAACAACAACAAATCAAGCAAATGAGAGCATGGAAAACATGGCAACCGCAATCACACTAATTCAATCAAACAAGGCAGTGCCAAAACAACTACAGGATGAATTTGAAATTTTCTCTATGTTTGAGGAAAACAACAAATTTGAGGAATTATCGGACAAAACTGTACAACCGATAATGGTGTGGTTTAATGAGGAAAGTTACAAAGACGGAGAAACAGGGGAAATTGAAGATGACGTTAAGACATATCTGTTATGTCAAGATGGTGAAAACTTCAAAATATACAGCGGTTTTTCAGTAACCATGCGTATTAAACTACAACTATTGTTACAAGTATTCAAAAACAATTTACCCAAAATTGCTATTACAAAAGTTTCAAAAGGCATGAAACAAGAGTATAGCGTAAAGCCAATTAAGGGATAATGAAAATGGACATACCACAATTCCTTGAAGATGTAGCAACACATGGCTTTACTCGTGCGTGTGCCTTACATGAAATTTCACGCAACAGACAAAAGGAAATGTGTGACTACATTATCGAAAATAGCGAATTTAAGATAACACCATATACGACAAAACAACAAATAATTTATTACTTCTTATCTTTACAAATTCGCAAAATAGCCTAACAAAAATCCCTCTTGTCGAATGTCAAAATTGGCAAGAGGGTATTTTTATAAAAAGGAGAATGGCAATGTGTGAAAATTGTTTTGAAATTTTAATAAAAATACTCCATATAATGGGTAAAGATGATATTGAAATATTCGAGTTTATATCAAATATAGACTTGCATACAGACGGTGAGTGTGTAATAATATTTGAACAACCACAACTTGAACAATATGAACAATTAAAATTAGATTGAACGGAGGTTTTGCAGTGATATATTATTGTGACTATGAAGCACTGGAAAGACCACGTTCAGATTTTGATGAAAGAGCAATACCGCCTTGGTTAAATGATGAATCAGAAACACAAGTGCAGATACCTCTTGTTTTTACCGCTTGTACAAAGTTAGGAAAGATAATGCACGTACAGAATTATAATGTTTGTGATAAATATGGACACATATCTTTTTTGAAATTTCTTGATAGTGTTATGCGGTATACAAATCACAAACAACACACAATTTACTTTCATAATTTATATTATGATTTTAATATCATTCTTTATGAATTGATGTATAATGATTTTACACAATTTATAGCAGAAGATATAACAAACATTGAGTATCCAAAAATTGAATTAGTGAGAGAGAAAATAATAGACACTTCAAAAATATTTATCGTCTTAGGCGAAAACTTAAAAAAGGCAATAGGCGTAAATATATTATATAAAGGTAAAATATTCAAAATACGTGATACGTTTAGAATATTATCATCATCACAAGATAGTATTTTAACATCTTTTGGTTTCAAATTAAAACCAAAAATAGACTTCGATAATCTTGATGTAAATAACAAAAATCATATTGCAGATTTATTATATCGTTGTCAATATGACGTTACAAGTTTAGCATTATGTATTGAGAAATTTAAGGATGCTTTAGGTAAAGAATTTGGTGCTAAAGGAGATACAGCAAGTAGCCTTGCATTATCGGCAATTAAAAATATGCTTGGTGAAGATTATGAAAACCTATTTCCTATAATAGCCAATACAGAATTTGAAAAAGTTAGTCGTATGGCTTATCAAGGTGGTATAACACAACACACATATCATTTTGAAACAGGGATAGAACATTTACAATCGTGGTATATAGACATAAATTCCTCATATCCTTATACTATGAGTATGGATGTTCCATATGGAATACCAAAAGAAATTGACGAATTTACAGAACAGTATAGTGAATATATTGTTTACGTAGATTTTGAATTGATAAAACCTAATATCCCCTGTGTACGTTGTTCAAGTGCATTAAAAGTTAAATTTGAAATGGGATTAGAGAGTGAAACATATCCGTCTAAAGATGAGTTTCCTCATAAATTCAAAGGACACTTAGCATTAACAAGTTGGGATATTCTCATGTTAAAGAAGTATTATAAATATGAGATGAAGATTATTAAAGGTTTTGTTTATGAAACAGATACAATCTTTACGGAATTTATACATAAACTGTTTAAGCAAAAGTATATGTATAAAAAACAAGGAAATAAAGTAATGGAATTAGCAATAAAACTAATTCTTAATTCACTTTATGGAAAATTTGCACAGGATTTAAGTGGTATTGTTGAGTTTTATACAAAACATGAACGCTTAAAAATAAAGGCTATAGACTTGAAAAAGATTTATTGTCCATTATCAAGTGCAATAGTTTCAAGAGCAAGATATAATTTAATGGAAGTTGTCAATAAAAATCCTCTGAATTTCATTTATTGTGATACAGATAGTATGATTTTTATTGATAAGGCACTAATAGACGAGTCAATTATAGGAAACAATTTAGGTAAATGGAGTTATGAGTATAATGGTGCTATGATTGACAAGTTAAAAGTAATAGGAAAGAAGAATTATATGGTTAAAGTTGGCGAAGATGTGTTTCTAAAATGCGTTGGTTTGCCAAACGATAGAGAACGAATATATAATAAGGAGGAATTTGAAATTGGTAATATAGTTACGGAAATTGTGGACTTCTCAAACTTTAGAATAGGTTATGAGTTTGTCATACAAAAAATGCACAAGGTTTATGGTGGAATTGCAATGCACTATACAACTTTCACCATTAAAGAACGCAAAATAATGTATAGTTAGGAGTGAAAAAATGGCAGCACCAGCCGCAGGATTATTGATAAAGCCTATATTAAAGGCTTTGAAAAAGGGATTAGCAACGGCAACAAAAGCACAAACAGGTTTATCAATGAAACAAATATCACAATTAAGCAATCTTGATATAGTAAACTTAGTACGTGCTAAAGCAATTAAAACAAGTAAAAAACACGTTGCAAATAGTCTTGGAATTACACAATCACAATTAAATTTTGTTATTGATGTAATTAAGATGACACCAGCAAGGAAAAAAGCAGTAACAGGGGCAAACTATGTTAAAAACGTAAATAGATTTTTAACAGACCCTGTAAAAACAGTAAAACAATACACCAAACAGTTAGTTGAACGGCAAATAAGAAAATCTTTTGGTGGACTTGATGATGTAGTACCGGGTGAATATGAAGATGTATTATTAGCACTTAAATATTTACAAGGGGCGTTATTTGAAAAAGATAAATCACTTAAATTACCAGACGAATTATATGATAATTTGGGTGAGTTAGATGAAGATATGATACACTTCATGACTGAAAGTTTGGCAACAGATATGTATTATCAAGAACAAGGGCATGATGAAGTTTTGGTAACAGATGTAGAGGGTAAGGACATTAACGGAAATCCATATTATAAAGGGTATATGCGTGGTATTTTCGTTAAGGAATATATGGAACACCTTGTTTCGCTAATTTCAAAAGGTCATGTGTCCATACCTACAAATGGACGCTATTAAATATAAAATAGGAGGAAACAAAAATGAGAAACGTGAGAAGGATTATTTGGCATCACACAGCAGGAAGTACATTAGCAGGGGCATTGTCAACATTACAGCAACGTGGTTTACATTATCATGCACTTATAGAGAGCAATGGTAATATCCACAGAATGAGGGATTTTAACCTTGTAGCATTTCATGCAGGAAACGCAAATTCAGACAGTATTGGAATTGCATTTGTAGGAAATTTCTTAAACACAAGACCGACAAATGCACAATTAGAAAGTGCAAGAAATTTAGCCATAGAGATTATGGATATTTACGGAGAATTGCAATTTTTGAATCACAGAGATGTAAGTGCGACACTTTGCCCTGTAATTGATTTAGCAACAAAAGTTAAAGAATTAGTTATAACAAAAAGGGGTAACAAAGGAGAATGTTGTATTGAAGAAAATGTAACAGAGGAAGTTGATTTAGAGCGTCTTGCAGAGTGGCAAAAAGTAGCCATTGAGAGAGCAGTCGAATTAGGAATATCAGATGGTAGTAATCCTTTACGTGAAGCAACAAGAGTTGAAATTATGGCAATGTGTGTACGAACATTTGATTTAGCAGAAAATACACTTTCTGGAATGTTAAATAACATTGTCAAAACTACAAAAAAGGAGTCTAAAAATGATAAAGACGGTGAAGTTAAAAAGTAATGAATACTTCACCTTGAATGACGTTAAGCCTATCCCCTACTTCCTTATTGGTGGTAGGGGAACAGGCAAGTCATACAGCGTGAAAAAACACATAAAAGATACTGTAATACAATCAAATTTTGAAACAAAGTATCTTTATGTTCGTATAGCTAAAAATGAAATACACACACATGATAGTTGGTTATTAGAGAGCGGTATAACTGAACAATTACCTTTTGATTGTGAGGACGCTGTAATAAAACGTGGTAGACCCTATGCAGGTGCTGTAAGTTTACAATATTTACAAGATGATGAAGAAAAAGAAACACATATAGGATATGTGGCAAGTCTTGAAACGTCAGCACTCCAAAAATCTGGTTTTTATTCAGATGTTGGAGTTATTGTATTTGAGGAATTTATACGTAGAGGAATGACACAAAAACAGATAGAGAATTATTGTTTTACGTTTATGGAGTTAGTAGAAACTGTAATGCGTGATAGAGAAATTCCTATCTTTTTTATTGCCAATACCTTAAACGCATATAATCCCTTAATACACGCTTTTAAGGAATACGAAGTTATCAAGATATTTTCTGAAAATCGCCGTAAAAATATTGCAGATGGTAAATTTTCAGAATACTTACGTGGTGAATTATATACTACAGACGATTATAATATAGATGACTTTAATTATCTAACTACAATTAAGGTAAAAGATAAATTCTTATCCTTATATGCAGACAAGTTTTATAATCGTGATATTCTAATGACTAATGCTAAAAGTACACAGAAAGAGCGTACAGATTTACTATTTCTATTAAAACGTGATTTTGTGTATAATTTTTCTACAATGAAATTCTTGTTTGATAATGAAAAAACAGAAGTATTCTTTTATACGAATACTGATAACGTAAAATTAAAATTGCGGAATAAGTTGCAAACATTTCTATAATGTGATATAATGTATATGTGGGCACTTGTATGTAAGTGTGAAGAACACCAAAAGTTGAGGACACTCATATTCCATGATGGAATAGCCCACATTTTGATAATAAGAGAGGGTGAAAATATATGATTGATTTTGCACAAGGCGGAAAACCTCTTGACGATAAACGCTTTATTAACAGTGGTAAAAATGATAAACTTGTACAATATAGAATGTGGGCAGACAGTTTTACTGGTTTAATACCAAAAGGACAGTCAATTAGCAAGCCCTTAAATTCAGAAAATGTACAGGTAAATCTAAAGGCGTTTGGAGAAATTAACAAGGGTTTTTTCAATCCACCAACCGTTGAGTTTAGAAATACAGAAAACGGAAAATTGTTCGATAGATTTTCAATTTCCATAATGAGAGATTATTTTCCTGATGATGAGGATTTAACACTTGAAGAAATGGGAATTAAAATTGTCGAATTAGAATTTATTATAAATGTTGTCTTTGAGGGGGTTTTATGGCAACATGAAATGCACACTTTGTTTTTAAGGCGTGGAGAAAATATATATCAATCAATGACACAATTTTTCACTACAGATACTATATATTCTTCACAAGGTTTATTACCTTTTTCCATAGACTTTTGGACAGATTTTAACTTAAATATTAGTGGAACACATAATTTGGGAACACTAATATTAGGAAATACAAGTCTTGATATGAGTTTGAAAAAGGCACTTATAAATCGTGGTAGTAGCGAATATTTGTATAATCCAATTTTCAATAATTCGTTATCACCAATTGAATTTTTTGCAACAGACATTAGAATAGTTAGGGGGTGGGCATAATGGCAATAGGTAAACAACCATTTCAATTACCGACAAATACGGTTAAAAAAGAAACGTCAATTATAGATTTACTTCATTTTGAATCTCATGACGATAATAATAACAAAATATCGTGGGAAACTGTAATTGACAGGAGAACACATACAGCAAGTGTAAAAATAAAATTATTCGTTATAGGTTTTAGAAGAAAATCAACCGTAGGTAGAGTAGACTATATCGGTAAATGGATTGAAATTGAGCCTTTACAATTTGCTTTACGTCCACACGTTGTATTTCAAACGCCACCTACAATTATAGAAGAAGGATTTTTTATAGGATTTTTTCCATATGTAGATGGTAACAATCTGCACATTAGGTTAGAGTTATGGAGTAGTCTGAACATAAACGAACCGAGTGAAATGTGGATTGAAAAAATTTCAATTCAAGATAGCGAATTTGATAGTAATGTGAGTTGGACACAAGATGAAGATTTAAGAAGTCAATTTTTTCCACCTTTGCCAACAGACCCACAAGACCCTCAAATTCCTGTTATACCAGACCCAGACCCAAATAATACCTATATTTTAGGATAAGAAAAGGAGGAATACAAGTGTTTTTATCTACTACTATAAATAGTCAAATGATTGACAGTAGCATTTCAAATGCCGCAATTTCAATGCCCTATAATTTTACAAGAGGGCGTAACACAGTTGTAAATATCACACCAGCAGTTATCACTTCAAGAAACACAGACCCATTAACTGCACCAGACAATTTTGCGGACACAAGAAATGAAACAAGTGGTGCATTGCTAACACCTAACAGACTTGCATTTACAATTCCAACAGGAGTTACTACATTTGATACTACAATGGAAGTTAGAGCAAGTCAAAGAATTATCGCAGGAACAACAGGTGCTTATACATGGCAACGTAGCACTTTTACTGTTCAGATAACGTGTGATTTGATAAATAACATTATCACAATTACACCACAATCAAGAACAGGAAATTTCAATAATACGGTTAGACCAGTAGCTGTACTTTTAACAGTACAAACAATAATCTAACAGAAAGGAGAATATCAAAATGTCAGAACAAGAAATTCGTAGTGCAATTGAGGCTTTACAGAAAATGCTACCTGTAGAACAAGTAGCAACGTCAGTAGAACATGGAACAGAAACGTCAGAAGATGTTGACGGTTATCAAGGTGGTACTTCTTCAACAGATACAAATGCAGAAGAAGATACAACTACAGACACTACAGACGAAAATATAGAGCCACAAACAAATGGTAAGCTAACAGATGATGTAACGCCAAAAGTGGATGCTACATTTGAACAATCCACAAACGCACAAGAAGTAAATGGTGTTGAACAAATGTTAGGTGCTAACCTTGACCAAAGATTTGCAACCATGCAGAAAGAATTGACAGAAACACGCATTGAATTAGATAAGGTTAAAGTTGTATTATCTGAAATACTCACACGCATTGAATTGGTGCAAGAGGTTACGGATAGAGTAACAACCGTAGACCACGATAGTCTGCTTTCTGAAAGTATTAAGTTGTTGGTTTAGGGGGAAACAAAATGGAATATGTAACGCTAATTGAGTTGATTCAGAATGTCGGTTTTCCTATTGCAATGGTTTTATTCTTTGCATTTTGGCAAAAGACTTCTGCTAAAAATCACAGAGAGGATATGCAACAAATCATATCAAAATATGATGAAACTACAAAAGCAAACACAGAGATATTACATTCTCTAAAAACTTTAATTAAGGAGAGGAAGATATAAATATGGCACGAATATCAGAACAAATGGCAAGCGGAATAAAAGATACAATTTCCGTTATTATATCAGAGGGAACAGGGGCAGACCAAAAACAAGTACGTGAGTGGCTTAATACCGTAAACACAGCAGAGGATTTTTTCGGAAGTAACAAGCAAGGTTTGGCAGAATATAATAATTTTATTCGCCAAAAAGAGCAAGAATATAATCGTGCTGTAAGAAATTCAAAAAAGAAAATATCATAAGGAGGAAAATTAAATGGTTTTCAATCAAAACTTTGTTCTTTCGTGGAACACAATATGGGCAAATCTGAGCCGAAGAATTGGCGAAGATATGATTATGAGGGCAGAATTTACAAGTCCATTTTCTGAATTTGTAAGACAACTGGAATTGGGAAACTATGTGCAAGAAAGTTATATAAATCCTGCACAAATATTTCTCCATGATACAGTTGTAAATTCTGATATTCTCACAGACCATACGGATACTATTCTCACTACAGTACATGAGGTAAATGTAGATTTGAATATTCCGTCAACCTACAAGGAATATATCGCACGCACAAGTTTCAATTTTTGGGATAACGTAAATAACCTTGTCGCAAGTCTTGTGGCTAACTTACGTGTTACCTCTGAAATTGCAAAAAATAACATTGTTAAACAAATGCTATATAACGGTTATCAATATGGTATGATTGATGCTGTAGAAATAGCAGACCCACGCCTTTCAGATTCAAATTCAGAGCGTTATGTCATTGCAATGAATACAATGATTGACGATTTTGTAACAGAGGCAAACGACAGACACATGATTTATAACAATCAAAATGCCGTTGTAAATCCCGAAGATAAAGCAATAGGCATTGGTCAAAATGTGCCTTATGTTGTTATGTTCAATGAGTTTTTACGTACAGTTGAAGTGCTTAATGCGTTGCAAATGGTATTTGGGCGTTATCGTGAAACGTCAGGCAACGAAAACCAAGACTATACACGTAGACTTATTAGACTTAACTTTGACGATTTTCCGTCAAGCATACCAACAACAAACCGCAGTAGCGTTACAGGAACAAATGTACCATATAACAATATTAACTTTTTTGAAGAGCCGATAGACGTAAATACAGGCGACCCTATTTTCCCATCCACACCAAAAGCAGGTAATACTCCTATTGCGTTTATTCTTGAACCGGGTGCGTTGGTTATGCGTTCACAGCTTGAAGTACAAACTAACTTCACAAATCCCGCAACATTGGCAACCACAAACAGACTTATCTTGCGTATGGTTATCAGTTTAAGCGGTTTTGAGAAAATAGGTTGTATTGCAATGACTGTTTAATATAATGTGAATATGAGGGGGTGAAATTCCCCCTCTTGTATTCACGGAAAGGAGTACATTATGGGTAAGTCAAAAGTAGCAAATACTATGAATAGTATGTCACCAACTGAATATATGCAAGCAATGGGTGGTACAGCACAAGGACAAAGGGATAGAGATACAGGAATAAATCAATCTGTGAATACCGTTTACAGATATTTTAATACATTAAGAAATTATGCTGTAAATAGATATACATGGCAATCTGATATTCTTGCACCATACGATTTACAATTGATTGAATGGTTATTCTTCATGACAGGAAAAGCCGCAGTTATATATCCAACTTTCTTTTCTAAAAGTAATAAAAGTTTAGGAATTAAACTTAAAACACCTTGCATTTTTAATACGAATATTACAATGCAAAATTTCCGAACAAGTGAAGTTTTGAAGTTGAATATAATTGATAGTTATGTAAACGCTTTATTCATGCCTTTGAAAAGGGATTATATGTTTAAGGATTTTGCAATGTTATCATGTAATTATACTCTTTTGCCTATTGATAATGTACCATTATGGCATACTGCATGGGAGTTTGCAAACAAACTTTATGAGTTAGATTTAACATTTAACGCTAATGCAACAAAACAAAGAATACCATTGATATTTAATAATGGTGTAAATGATGGACGTTTGGAAACAGGGCAAGTATATAATCAAGGTAATATGACCGCTGGAACGCTTGTAAGAGAGGCAATGTCAAGGAATGAACAGTTTACAGAAATACCTCAATCACAAGTTGGTGAAAAAGGATTATTACATTCAACAAACCAATATCAAGAAAACAATTTACACGACTATATAGAAACACAACGTAAAATTTATGATGAGTTTTTTGAAATTATAGGCGTTGAAGTTGTCCAAGAAAAACATGGAGTTTATCAAAGTGAGGAAATACAAAAACGTAGCCTTGCAAATAACAATTATAAGGCACTTATAGGTTTAAGAAATAGACGTTTTCACGCAGAACAATGTAACAAAAAATTTGGACTTGATTTGCGTGTTGAGCAGTTAGATTATATGTAAAGGAGAATTGCTATGAGTTTTCATGCAGAATTAAGGGCAGACCCCGAATTAAAAATGAATATTAAATACCGCAATTCTCCATATGTTAGGGGAAATGTCAATGCTACAAGAATTGCCGTTTCAAATGGTAGTATTTCTAACAAAAACATTTGGGCAGATAATTCTGTAGAATTGGGTGTTAGTTGGAGAACGGCACAAGAGAGTAATTATATAATTATAACACATTCTATTGTTGACCCTAATAGTACAGCAACACCGCCACCTGTTATACCGTGGACACGAATTGCAGGAGAGATAATTTCAACTGAATACATTAACAATAATAACGTAAATATAAGTTATACAGTTGACGCTTATACAAGTGCTAAACTAACAGAAGAATTAAGGGCAGGTTTTTTCAATTCTGCACAAGGATTATGTGCAAGAACAAATTTAACTTATCCCTCTGAAAGTGCTGCAAACTTACAACCAGAGCCATTTAGTGGTAGCGATATGAAACAAGAAAGTGGTAATATGTCGTTTTGGATTAGTGATTATGTAGCATCATTTACTGGAATTAACACACATCCTAATCTTATTGATAGAGGGTATTGTTTTATATTGTGGATTAGTAATTTTGCTGCAACCACAGTACACAGAAATCCGTCTGGTAGTTTAGGGTTTTGGTCGCCTAATGCAACAACAGCACCACAACCTAATCACATTGTAAATGTTACTGGTAATCCGTTTATTGACCCATCCTTACCCGGGGGTTATCAATGGTATGGCAGTTATTCAACTGGTATTCCCACAGTATGGACAGACTTAAATTTAATGGGTAATTTTATCAATGCTATGTTATCAAATTGTGGACAGGAAATGGCTTTAGATGTTCATGGTATGGGTGATTTAGATAGCATACGTCGTTGGGCACATATAAACAATTCATATTTCACAAGTATGGGAAGTACAGATAGTACAGAAGAAGCTACAGAGCCTCTAAAACAAACAAAGATAATAACAAATGAGGATATTCTTAATATTCAAATTGTTCCACTACAGTTTGCAAGTAATTTTCAATCTGCACAGCTTATTGATGAAGATGAAATTTCAACAAATTGGGGACTTCATAATTTCAATCCAATGCAAGATGAAAGAACAGTTGTTTTGCCAGACGGAACGATTGTTCATGACTACTCAAAAAGTAAACTTATGTCTTTTCCATATTGGTATTTTAAGTTGATAACAAATATAGGAAATGAAATTGATATTATACCACAAACAAAATTCTTATCTCATGCTATTGGCGGTAATAGTTATCTATATGAATATAATTTAAGAGTTGGTTTGCGTTTCTTAGGTGGAGATGCACCACGACTTATGATAGCTATATTAGATAGTGCTAATACTCATGGATATATTGCTAATGGTAGTGGAGTTATTTGGAATACTATTTTTGAATATCCTAATATACCGTGGCAATTAAATGTATCATCAGACCAACAACTTCAAGCAATATCAAGTAAGTTAAATCGTACTTCTGAAATATATTCTGCAATAATAGGACACGCAGTTAGAGGAACAGGATTTATGCACGGTTTCCGCAATCCTCACAGCCCTACAACTGATGACCAAAATATATTTAGACAGTTTATGTCAATGAGTGGTGCAGGTTACGGACATTTGGCAAGTATGTTAGGTACAAGAGGAACATTTACACGTACTTTTAGAGATGATGTTCAAGTATCACAAGACAATCTTTCTGCAAGTGCTGGTAATATAATTGCAAGTAGCCCAAAAGCTATAATTGGTGAAGATAACATTTCCGCTTTATTGTGTCCACCTGTTAGAGTTTTGCGTTGTGGTATGACAGATGGAGAGTTATTTGCATTTGCACGTTTCCTTGATAGACAAGGGCAAGCAACAAACTGTATAATAAATCCTTTAACAAATGCAGGGAGTGTATTTGCAGGAAACGCCAGTATATCAAGTGTTGGTAATAGGACGTATTATCAATTTCATGATATTGATGTAAATGGTACAATGCCAACAATATTTAAGGAAGCTATACAAGCAATGTTTATTGGTGGTATGTATATGATAAACACATAATTATGAGAGGAGATTATTTATATGCCTATTTTCCCATTATCAAGTGGTGAAAGGGATAGACTTATCCGTAACATTGCAAGAAGAAGAACAACAGATAATAGATATGTTACAGATATAAATTCCTTTTGGCGTGAAGAATTACACGCAAGAATTGCACATTTAGATGAACTTATACCTTTAGTTTTAAGATTGGTAAACGAGAGAATCACAAATAATATTTGGGGTTTTCCAGTTGACGAACAAAGTGTATCTAATACAGAGGAAGTTTTCCGTTATATTGTTTTAGATTATTTTGCATTTGTAGCAGGACGTAGAGTGTGGAATTACACAGAGGTTGATGGTTATTGGACAGAAGAAAATATTACTAATACCATTGCATATGCTTTTATTATGGCGTTATGGGATATTGGTAGTCAGCTTTTAATTGATAATTACCCTCTTGTTGAAGATGATTTACGCCATAGAACAGGTAGAACACACTCACACGATAGGAGAAACACATATCATGATAGTTTGAATAAAACTAACACAGCAGATAGCAGAGAAAGTTATCATGATAGTTTGAATAAAACTAATACAGCAGATAGCAGAGAAACATATCATGATAGCTTGAACACTTTGTCCACAGATGATGAAAAATTCACTCAACAAGATAACACAAGAAATAAAATATCAGAAGAAAATTCTGGTAGTGGTAGTGATACGGTAAATAGCCGTAGTACAAGTAATACAACTAACGTCAACGATATGTTTCAATCTCCACAAGACCAAGGTGTTTTACCATCACGACAATCAGCAGATTTAATGAATAGAACAAATGATTTTCAAGACCCTTCAAATATGGGTGTAGAGGAATTATCTCCTAATGGTAATCCTGCTTTTACAACTGTAACACAAAACAATTTTGAGGGTAATACTGATACTAATTCAGAGGGTAGAACTTCTACTACAAGAGATAGTCATAATCGTGTTGACGAAAGAGATTATTTGGAAAGTAACAATACGGTTAGAAGTGGAATTGAGGGTCAAAATAATGTTGGTGCTAAAAGTGGTAACACCTCTTATATTGAGGGAGAAAATAATGTTGGTGGTAAAACAGGTAATACTTCACTAATAGAGGGGCATAATAATGTCGGTGGAAATGCAGAAAACAACACAGGGCATGAACGTGATGAAGTGCTTGATATTAGTGGAGTTTTACAAAATTTCTATGATTTATTTGGTGAGCGACTTATGATGGAAATTGATAATCGTATGTTGCCTTACTTCTTAAATATGAAGATAGCAAGATTCACAGACCACAGAATTGGAAGAAAGGAGTATGTATAATGGATTTTGATAGACTATTAGAAGTAGTTAAGGCAAGTCAAATTGCTACTTTACGCACACAGATTATCATGTTGCGTCAACTACAAGAGAATACAAACACTGATTATAGTGCCAGTATTTCTGCTATTGAAACACAAATTTCAGCAACGCAAGCATTGTAAATACCATATAATATCTTGTCAATACTTATGTGGTGAAAAACGGCGTTTAATACGTCGTTTTTTTTTTTTTTTTTTTTTTTTT
>Ga0123355_10010942_pt1 | contig 13963 bp, 7 predicted proteins | sample TergutEmb28metaG_3_FD_89872 | JGI IMG/M metagenome (GOLD analysis project Ga0123355, IMG submission 89872) | Embiratermes neotenicus P1 segment gut microbial communities from Petit-Saut dam, French Guiana - Emb289 P1 | ecosystem: Host-associated > Arthropoda: Insects > Digestive system > Gut ... | reverse complement strand
GGAACTCACTATCGGTTCCATCTTCATAGGCAGGTGAATGAAGTATGATACTTCATTCACCTGCCTATGAAGATGGAACCGATAGTGAGTTCCGAAACGTCGGCAATTAGAAATCAGACGCCGGGGAATTACCCAAAAAGGAATAATTTACATATACAAAACTGTTCGAAAGTCTTTATGACTTCTGAACTCACATCTACACTAATACTAAGCACCAACCTAGACGTTTAGAGAAATTTGGTGTGTATAGATCATGACTTAACCCTTATCCTGCTATCGTGGAGAATATGGTGAGCTCCTAACAATGTTAGCAAATGGCAGATGGGATTTAATTCGCGTTTAAAGGGTTAAATATTCAAAGAAAATGAAAGCACTGGCAGTCACAAGTGTAAATTTCCGTCACATTCCTTCACGTTACAAACAACGAAACTATGAAGATTTTTTCTTGGATGTAAAGCCGTGTAGGTTGACAACAAAATACCATATTTTCCCAAGAAGTTTGCTGCTTCTAACTTAATCGTATAATGGTTGCACTTGAATACTGGACTAGGCGACCTGAGTTCCCAGATGTCGGTGAACTTTACACCCACCATTGTGACTAGCACAGCTCTGTGTGACGTGAGTGTACAAGCAAATATTTCATTCCACATTGCTCTGTCGAAACTTCTGGGGACATACCTGAAATAAATTTTTGGGTTCGACCGGACCCCTATAGGTTAGCTTTGTTTCACCCCTGATAGAGTCCGTTATTTAATGTGGTGGAAAGTTTTGACTTTCATCATATGTTAAACTCTTAAACGCCGAGTTAAATCCCATCTGCATCTGCCGACATTATTAGGAGCTCACCATATTTTCCACATTAGCGGGTTAAGGGTTAAACGTACTTTATTAATTACATTCTTCATACCTGATAAATCAAACCGCCTGTAACAATAACAAAACCTAAATCCTTGGAGCAGAGACCATTTTGATTACACAGTTATTTCAAAAGTTTCCCGCCTTGTGCCGTGTTCACAACAGCCACGAACGCGACCCTATTTTGAGTAAGATAAATCCTATCGTCATTCTAGAAATATTTTAAGATCAATATTAATATCATCCTTCCATTTACACTCACATATTCCAAGTGGTCAGTCTCTTCATATTCTTTTCAGTAATTTTAAATATTTCTTGTCCGCGCTTATGATTCATTATGAGAATAAAGCAAACAAGTGCTTATGCGAATTTTGTTATGCTATAGACCTTGTAAACCGGCAGACACAACAACACCACACTACTTGGATAGTGATGTGATATACGCAACTCTTAAACACACATCACTCAAGCAATATAGTTCAAATAATTTTATCAGTATTTTATATTGTAATATATATTTTGGAACTTCTACTTAAATCTTAATATTTTATATTTGTAAATTGGTTTAGATGTTCTTTGTAATATATCCTTCGAAAAACACTTTCTTGAAGATGGCCTCAATAGGTGGCCGAAACATGTAGCAGGTTAACGACGTCTATAGTGTAATAAATTCACATATATTTATAAACATACGTTGCTTTTATTCCCATAATGAATTTTGTGAGTAAGTTGTAGTATCTTTATCTTTAACTTTTCTGTCTTACATGCCTGCTATATGCCCATCTCATTTTTTTATTCTATCACCTGAATACGTTTTGGTGAACAATACAAATTATGATGCTCCTTGTTATGCAATTTTCTCCACCTTCCTTCTACTCCCTCACTCTTGGGTACAGATGTTCTGCTAAGCACCAGTAAAGTGTGAAGGACGTTGATGGTGGCGGTGATGACGATTATGATGATGATGATAATGATGATGGTAGGTGATGGTGGTGGTGGTGATGGTGGTGGTGGTGGTGATGGTGGTGGTGGTGGTGATGGTGGTGATGGTGGTGATGGTGGTGATGGTGGTGATGGTGGTGATGGTGGTGATGGTGGTGGTCGTGGTTGTGGTGGAGGTGATGGTGGTGGTGGTGGTGGTGATGGTCATGGTAGTGGTCGTGGTGGTGATGGAGGTGATGGAGGTGACGGTGGTGGTCTTATCACCTGCATTATAGCGTGTGAATGCGACGACAGTATTTGGCGTCAAGTGACAGGTGGGAAGAAAGACGCTTGGACTCCCGGGGTTCTTTTTTGCTGAAGCAGCCATAGTGAGCCTCAGTACAGAGTACAGACTCAGTATGAATCTGGTATCGTGTGACACATCCAGACAAGTTCTTTTGTACTGAACCATAAACTGTACGATTAAGTAGAGTTCATTATGTGTTTTGGAGAGAACAACTGAACGAATAAGACCAGGTGCAAGACATATACTTAGAGACGGGTAAAATATTAAAGCAGATTTTAAACAAATAAACTGAAAGGAATGTGCAGGATTCGTCTGAGGATGGGGACAGACTTTTGTAGAGACGGTAAAGAACTTTCGAATTCCATAAATTTATTTCTGAGTAACTGTTTACTGTTGAGCTGCTGCTGTGTTGTGGAGTTACAAGTTTGGTTGGCTGGTTTGTTGATTAGTAAATAAAACCTATACAAACAAGTGGAACCAGTGTGCAAAGCGACTGTCTGTGTTTTGGAAAGGAATTCACTTCTCTTCTGAGGCAGTAACAGCCATACACCATAACCCATCACATGCAATATGTAATGGACACATGATACACTGTCTCCGCTTAGGAAACGTCAGGAACACACAATATCTGTTAATACCGAACACAAAACAAAACAATTTCGTCACAAATATTTGCTGGCTTTTCTGTGTATCAGGAAACATCAAAAAGCTCTGAAGTGTTACGGCACTTTACATATTTGACGTCTGAACGGCACGATGTTATTGGCAGCTGCTTTTTCATCTCGTCAATGTGGGTATGAAAAATTTCCAGCTGTTGCTTTGTCTGACAAGTAAGCGATATGACCCCTTGTCATTTGCAGATGGAATTGATTCTTTTCTCTTACGTGCTCCCAAAAATGATATTACACTGAATTTTATACCTCAACGCACTTCAAAATCACTACACCCACTGCCTATTTGCGTTACTCTTTCTAACGGAAAATAACACTGTCACATATGAAGGCTTCCCTTGTTGACTCATCACATAGATGTTTAAGTTTGTTTTATATATATATATATATATATATATATATATATAGCATCAACTTCACGTTCCGTCAGGGTTATCCCGTGAGTAAAACCTTTTGCGCCAATTAAGTAAGAGAAACTGTATACACCACAGTTAATCTTGACGCTCCGGAAAGGAATCGAACTCTTAACAAGTCAGTTCCAGAATTGTCGTTCCTAACTAAACACCAAATTACGTTATAAGATTAGATACAATGAGACAGTCAGAGAACGACATAGAACAAAGGTAACCTGCAGGCTATAGAATTGTTTTCTCCGTATAAGCCACCCACATCTTTCAATGTGTACACGAATCAAGACCTGCGAATAGATAAAATACTTTGGAAGGAAAAACTGGATATACTTTTACACAGAATCGTAGATACTCTAAATACACACAAATAAAATGTTGCTCCGGAAGGGATTGTCATACTAATTTCAGAAACCTATGTACTAGCGTTAAAATAATATGTCCTCGTATATTGCAATGTTCCTTCTCCGTTAGGTTTATTTATACCACTATTTTATAAATTATGGGATTTACATTTAACACTAATGCATTTATATTATGCCACATATTAACATTTAGAGAAGCCTTTTAACATTTCCCTTTTAATTACTACTAATATTAAAGCACACTATTTTAAGGTTTCGCGCAATAAAGATAAAAATTTATAATTGTAACTTCAGTAGGAGTTTGAATTTGCAATGATTCACTGACGATAAAGTTTATAACTCCAAATAAATACAAAGAAACTTGTAACTAAAAATGAAAAACCTTAATCTCTGACAACGTTCCATATATGTTGCTGAAATGAGTCCTTTCAGAGCTACTGCAGAATAAGAAAACTCTTCTCATGAAAGGAATGAAATTGGGAAACTTAAATCTTGATTTTAACAAATAGCGGACGGTAATATATAATTTTCTTACGATAAAAGAATGTAATTTGTGACACAGCAGACATGCTTAAATTAATTTGTCTATTTTCAAAATAGCGTAAGTTAAAGCGGTATACGCGTAAATGTAAATCAAATTACACCCGTAAGAAAGTACAGCCTTCCATCCATTTACAAAAGGCGAAAATGCAGATCTCTAATACCGAATTTTGCCCCAGAGTGGAAAATAAACGTAAAAAGTGCGGACAAAACTTATTTACACCATTAAATAAGTTGCTGCTTCCCTTGCGGCGATTTTTATACAAGCTCGCAATACTTCGATACAGTTTTTTACAGGAGCAGTACAGAATTAATTTTCAGATCGCTTAAAAAGTGTATAAAATATCGTCATAATTTACATAAACCTTAATTAAATTATCCCTTTCACTGCCCTAGTTTCCACAAAATTCACACTCGCTGAGTGGCAGTAGGTTGAGAAAAAAAAACATCGCATTTTACCCGAATCTGTCAAAAAATATGAACAGTAAGTAACAAATTCATTTACAACTTTAGGAAAGCATTATTATCATTGAGCCGATATTCACAAAACTTAACACCTGCTTAGCAATTTTATATTAAAAATAAATCATATAATAACGAATTTATAAACGTGCAACAAACAGTTTATTCGCCCATAATATTGCACGCAGAAGAACTGACGGCAAGCACGTAAGACCTTCTTGAGATCACCAAAGATGCGTCGTTCTCCTGAAGTTCGATAACGCTAACGAATGATTAGCAGCAAAGGTTCTATGACATTTTTATGAGATGGCAAAAATGTGCACACAAAGTTAAACACTTCTATACGTTAATAATGGCAAAAATAGCCGGGATAGCTCAGTCACTATAGTAACTAATGTAGGCTTCACAGACATTGCATCGGAGGTTCCGCGTTCCGTTACGGACACGGACTGTGCCCTCTCTTCCACAGCCCACGCAGGAAGTACACGAACACTTTTTATTGAGATAAATCGATATTGGTGTGAAGCTGACAAGTCGCCTGCAACCAATGTCAAGTTCCAGGATGCATGAAATCATACTTCCATTCCCTCGTATGTTTTTCCGGCGCGTTGCTTAATTAAACACAGCCAATTCCTTCACTTCTATCTTTTATGTGTTCTTTTCCACTGAAGGAGAAAAAAAATAAATTTCTCAGAAACCCAAAACAAACAAAATATATCAAAAAGCATCATCATCATCATCATAAACATCAAGGATTGGACTCTTTGATCCGTTCCGTCTCCAGAGTTACAGCTGCTCGCACCAACGCTTCTTCGGTCTTCCTATTGTTCTCCTTCCTTGTGGTCTGTAGTGGTATGATTTCAAAGGGGTTTTTTTGTGGCATTCTTTGCAAGTGTGAAAGCCAGTTCCGTCTGTATTCATCTATCTCGTCTAGTATGCCTGTAATCCGTAGCTCGTGGCGTATGTAGTCATTTGTTTTGTGGTCATAAACGGTGTAGCCTGCCAGGGGTCTCAGCAATGAAGCATTTTCACTTCTGGTTTGAATTACTCATATTTGTAGTTTGTTTTAAAATGTGTGATAAAAATATTTTTTTCTGTTTCATGACGACTCGTAGGTTGAAATGGGGTTGGCGGCGTTTCCAAGGATGACGCTGTGTATATTTTCGTTTATTCATCTCCACTTCTGCACTGAATATGGGGAAGCAAGTTTTCAGCACAGGCCGGCAAGCCTTCCACCATACTGTACTGCATTATAACCAAGAAGGCTCCGATCCTAATTTTCAGAGTCAAGAAGAATTTCCATCTGACCATGTCACGAAAAGCCAGCCAAATTAGTTCGGAACTTTTCTGCGGTGCATACTCTACATTCTCCTCAAAATTTCGCATGTATTCCACACATAAGTTTACTAGGTGTTCATAAATGTCGGATTGGTTTTTTTACGACTGAGGAGATATATAACGTGTTCTTGCATATGACGGTAATATGTTTCTAAGATGTGGAATAGCTGGTTTAGATAAAATCACAAACAATCCAAGTGTTCCTTTGAGAACGGTTACAAATATCTATAGAAAACACACATAATTTTGAGGCGAATTTAAAATGTTCATGTAACAAAATAAGAAGTTCCACGGTAGGGATAGGTTTATCTCTGCGGTACAGAAGAACAATACATTTCAGTGTAAAATTTAAGCACTACGCGTATAAATGTCTCCCCCGCCCATATGAGCAGGGAGACAAATATCCAGGCATTGTTAAATTCAACAGCAGGCAGAAGTAAGTGTTAAGCTTCAAGCTTCGGTCGGTTTAAGCTTTACTCCCCCCCCCCTCCCCCCCTGAAAATCCCTTTGTAGCTATCGAATACAGCGCGGTTAGACTCGCGGACGCGTCTGAATACGTTAATTGCTCTCTTCTGGTATCGCACCCAGATTCATCGGTCGTCAAGCTCGTTGTAGACACTATACTCACTGAGTTACACCGGCTGAACTGCTCCAGTAGCATGCAATATTTATAATGTGCGTTCTGCACACCTACAAGTCTGTCGCCGTTCACAGGCCATTACAGTCCAGCGCGTCTCCCACGCCGACATCCTTTCGCCGAACAACCTCAAGAACTACTTCCCCCGAGCATTAAATCCTCTTCATGAAATATTAATTTCTGTTACTTTTATCCTGTGTCATTGAATTCGGTGCTGTATGGCGATGTGGCAGCCATTCCTTTCTGTTGCACATTCCTTCATAATGCAACCTCGATTCAATAGGATATCTGGCTACCTTGTGTATTCTGAATGCATTTTGTAACATATAAACCCCTTTGCCATATTTTCTCGTAAATGACAACTATTCCATAACTTTAACCTTCTGTGCCTGAAAACTACGTTGAAAAATCTTGAACAAATACCAAGCTTGGTATTTCAGGTCCTGATAAGTGTGAACTAGACTGGGTTTTCAGAAGAAAGAATATATTACCTCAAAACATTTAAGGTAAATAAGTGTCTGAAAATCAATAATCTTTCTCAAATAGAGGAAGCGGCTTCAGGCAATGGTCACGGAATATTAATTAACACATTAGTTAAGTAATTTTAACAATAACTTACGTATTTTGGCTTCCGTATCTAAGGATTTAATTTTGATCAATTTAAAACTTGGGCGTTGCTTGTGAGCTCAGCGGTAGGAAATTGTATCTTTGAAAATATTTGCACAGTATGTTCCAGCACAGAGAATAAGACAATCAGTGTGTGTATAAACCAAACACTGAGGCATAATTGTTTTACCAACGGTTCTGCGGAAAATCAATATATATTACAAACTCACAGTTTGTGTCTGTAGCCTTAATCATCCTTCTAGCAATACGCATGCGCCTTATTATTCAGTCATTTGTCACCTTCTGCCTCTATCATATTTTTCTACATTATCTCATAAAGCGCACGGTTTATGGAAAAAGATTATTGAACATGAAACGTGTTTTGATTTTCTCTACAAATTTGTCTACAGCCTAACTCATGTTAAGAAGAACTGAAAGAGATGTAACCGCAAATGTATATTAGCATTCATGTAAAGTACTTGTGATTCTTGTCAGATTTTGATCAAACGCGAATTTTCGAGAGATATTGCAGAAAAATGGGTGACATTAAATTTTACGAAAATCCTTCCAGTGGAAACCGAGTTGTGCCATTCTGACAAACAGACAGACAGACAGACAGAGTGATATGATGACGCTAATAGTCGCTTATCGCAATATTGCGACAGCATTTAAAAACTAAAACAACTTCAGTGGATGAGGCTGGCGCCAGAACCTACCGATAGCTCTATTGCCGCTCAGTTGTCACCACACTTACAGCTTGTAAGCAACAGGACAGCTGCTTGGTTCTGTTTGGAGAAACAATTGTATTTGTTTTGAAAATCATGTAAAACACAGAATAATCATGGGAAAGAATACAGTTTTAATGTTATAGCAGGTGGTACATTCCGTTAAGAATATGTTACTTTTTCCTGTGAAAAGTATACGTGCGTACATCTTCAAACACTAATCAGTAATCCAGACTGTTTACTCCTAAATCATCCTATTCTATCTCCATCCGTCGGCCCCTCCAGAATTAAGAGACGCTCATTTCCTCGTATCTTGTTTCTTTTTAATACTTTTTTAATATTATTCTCTCATGATTGTAAAACCTTTAAGCACTGACTTCTCGAAACCGAAACACGATTGTTTCTCTAGTAACTTCATTTATGACGTTGGGCATCACAGTGTAAAGACAAACATAAATTATCCCTGCACATGAGAATAAGTGGCATGGCTGTAATTTTTCTACTTACTTTGTTGACATCGAAAGAATTTAGGGCAAATGATGCACAAACATTTACAAGAGTATCAATACAAATAATACTCATATATTAGACTTGATATTAAAACCGCCACGTCTTTCATTACAAATAAATATTGTAGCAGGACGCGGAATATATGTTTTTTAATTTTTATGGTTTTTTTTTAATTCCTCAGTGTTAACTGGCTGGGGATTTGTCGACACACTGTATCTTCTTAGAATTCAAATTGAGAAGCATCTCTCTCCCTGTTTCCATCCTCCTGATTTATCCTCTGTCTGAGTAAATAACTTCATGAAGCAGAGGTTTTCCTTAGAGTAATTGGATCTGTGAGGAAAAAACTAACAAAATGATAAAGAAATTAGCTTGCATCATGAAGAGCCACGTAATTTGTGTTCTTCGTCAAACGTCATTATGGTAACCTAATCAAAGACGTTGTAAGTCACACAGAAGGGTTGATTATTTTTACAAGCAGAGAATCTGAAGGAAAAGGCTCGCTTGGGATAAACAGAAGTATGCGAATAGAAAATATTAAAATGAAACTAAAAGAAATATTGAGTGAGTATATAGACTACGATAGAAAATCTCTGTGTAGAGACCAATGACTGGACTTTTTGAAAAAGGTATTGCACCTCCAGGTTCCATCAGAGGTTTAGGTTTTCCAGGACAGTTTGGTATTTCTAATGGAGGTGTTTATGATTTGTGATTATCTCTGTAATTTAATACGGGAAAATGTAAACCAGCCGGTATTGATCATCCAATTGACTTCAACATAAACGTCTTCAGGTATGTGATGACATATCGGTAAAAGGTAAAGCTTTCTCTTAACAAGTCATGAAGACCTACATGGTGGATGGAATGTTGGGCTTCCAGCCTTAATTTTACTTTCGGCGCAACTAGGACTGCAGAGTTGTTAGTTTACACGCAGCCGCCTTTACCCCACAAGAAAATGCCGTAATACTCATTTCTGTTAGAGGCTGCGTGGACCCCATAACTCCTGAATTGGCAGAAGAAATGTCACTTGAAGATTTCCAAGGCCCCTAACGAGCATCGAAACTGGAACCTCGCTTCTTGTAGCACAGTACCTCCAACAAACCTCAAATAACTGCTCCACCACTCCACCCCAAAACAACATGTAGTCTGTTCATGTTTATCGAACGTGCATAAAATTCTGCTGAATCAATCACCGAGGCTATCTTGATGTCGAAAGCTGTGAAAACGTTATATCGTCTTTTAATTCTCTGGCGCCAATTTTTTCCGCTAAATTCGTAGGAGTGACGGAACTAAAATATTCTTTTCTGCAAAAGACTGTACTCGATGACGCCGGTCTTGGGCCTGCCAGATTGTGGCTATCGATCTCGCAACTCCCGCTTGTCTCATTATACGTTACATGGTCCTCGTATAGACGAACTGGCTGAGTGAAGGGGGGTACACACTTTGGCGAAGACACGGCCCGAGAAAAACAGACAGTGGCAGCGGAGAGCAGAGGATTAGAGCAGGTTGGGACGGAGTGGCAAGAGGAGGGTGGTAACATACACAAAAACTGGACCAGAGGTTTGGACACGGGACGTCTAACAGGCCTGGTTAACAGGACGTAAGTACGTGAGGGACTGAAGGAGAAGAGATGGACAAGGAGGAGATAGAGAGATAAGAAGGTTTAATGCGACGTCAGTCTATAGTAATTGGACACGAGTGCAGGACCTTGTCACGGGAAGTTCAGATCCTTTAGCGGATATCCACGTTGTCATTAGTGACATACATCACTGGCTTTCTGACGTAAATCCAGTGGCCTTGAAGTGTTAGTGAACTTCCCATCACTCTAATCTTTTGTAACATTTGACGATCTCTGAAACGTTAGATTCATAGAATATTTAAAACTCCAGTACAATTGTAACCAGAAACACTCCGCTTCTCTTTAAAAAACCGGTCGATTAATGCTGCATAAGGAAGTAATCGCTGTTCGTTGTAAGCCTCAGGCGACGAACATAAACAAAATGTGTGGAAAAGCGCTAACATTAGTGCAAATGGCAGAACCGATAAACATCAGGCTCTCAGAAGGGCAAGACTTTTCATTTTCGTAACTAAATCACCTTATGAAAAAGTGTGGGGAAGTGAAGTTATTGCTCCACGCATTCCTAATCTCGGAAATAGACGGACATAAGCTGTCACATTTATGTCCGAGCTTTTTGTCCTCCTTAAAAACACCCAAGTTCCCAATAGTCGATAGACTAAAAGGACACAAGAGTCGGTCTGAACTTTGTGGGGAAGACAGAAATACGTTTACGTTACCCGAAATTGCAACCACATTTCTTGAAGTACCAGAATGCAGCCCAGAATGTGATTTCTCAAGACTTCAAAAGTAACTAGACAATTATATGCCGACTTTTTATGTAACGAATAAACACAAACTTACGTATAGTAGGAACAGAGACAAAGGTGCATAAATTGTCTTGACAAGTTCCTATTCGCTCATGTGGCCAAGAAATTCCTCACCCTTTTGCAGGGTAAGAGGATTTGTGCAGATATGTAACTATCGTACTGGTCGATTTTATCCAGAAGCTTTTATATCTAGAGTACAGATAACATTGGGACAGCGACCGCTCTGAAATACAAGTAAATTAATACAAACTTTACAGTTGTGTTCTTCATATCTTACATATATAATTAATACAGGTTGTCCCACTCGCTACCGAACCCGGCATTTCTTTAACCCTTTAAACGCCCAATTAAATCTCATCTGCCATATGCTGGTATTATTAGGAGCTCACCATATTCTTCACGTTAGCAGGTAAAGGTAAAGCAGTCTCATTACAGGCCTAGACAGGCCCAGAGGATTCCAGAAAGTTAAGGTTCCCAGATTTCATGACAAAGGCACAGGATGGTTGTAGGTTATCAGCCCCACGCACCGGTCGCTTTTTCCCCCAGGAAATAATCCTGGTACTCATTTCTGTTAGAGGCTGAGTCAACCCCAGGACCATAGTGCGATAGAAAGGATTTATAAATCCACTGACACCAGCTGGGATCGAACCAGCGATCTACCGATTTGTAGCGCAGCACCTTAACCACTGTGCCACCGCGGTCCCCCCACGTTAGCAGGATAAGGGTTAATAATGCTAACACCAATGAAGGTATTGCAACGAAATTTGAACAGGAGTGCGTTCTTTGTGTGAGAAATGAAGAGGAATGTGTCTGTAGTCCGTTTCAAATTTCGTTGCAATATCCTCATTAGTGGTAAAATTATTAAAGAAATGCCAGGTTCGGTAGTGAGTGGGAAACACTATATTTACTGCTCCGTGAGCAGCTACGTTTTCATCTCGTCGTCGGAAAAGTCAATTACGAGATTCAGAGAAGTCTCTCTTATAACAAATACTATCAGGAAGACGGAATACAACTATGGGAATAAAAGGGGCTAGCATTAGTCCAGGACACAGGTCTTGTTTCGGTGACTGCCCCGAAAATCCCGGGCGAATACTTATCGTACTCTAGAAGAAACAGCAGATTATATCGAGGTTTACCCTTCCAAATACACCTAATTTTACCCATTTACCGACTAAGTGGTTTTATAGGCTGCTAATGCTATACTTAAGGAAAACAAGGTGCTGAGGACAAGTAACAGGGTGTCAGGGTAATTAGGTAGCAGGGTAACAGGGTAACAGGATAAAAGGATAACTGGGTAACAGGGTAACAGGGTAAAAGGAGCTTGGAGAACATTGCACAGTGACCGGTACGTGTTCAGATGCATAATATGTAAACTTGACGAAATAGTGTCACCCTAGACTAGGCCAAGAAAGCCCAAGAGGGGAGTAGGGGTATAACTTTACCTTTTGCCTAACCTAGCCGCTAGAAGGGGTAAGTGGTCAAAGCCACGCTCCAGCCATTTTATCCGCGGGAAAGAGACCCGGTGTCCATTGAATAAAAGGATGGAGCGACCCCAGAGACATTCTGGATGGGTTCAGGAAATTTCGCCACCGCCAGGAATAAATCCCCGGACCATCAAGCTTGTGCGAACCGCTATAATGACTGAGCTATCCCGCATCGCACATGAAATATAATTAGGATGATAAAATCAAGGAAAATATAGACAAAGAACTTACGAATGTACAAGACAGATTTAGCTTCTTTCTTTTTAACATAAAAGACTACTGGAGTACTCGTCAAAACGCAACCAATTATGCTGACGATTTCAGTCTCTATCTGCAGTTTTCACAAACAAACCATCCAATTATCCAGTGTATCCAGTGTTATATAGCTCACGGTAGGCTACCGTTTGGTGTCAGGATTTCACCGAATATGCAGTCTGTGAACTTGAATGAAAAGTTCTAGTAAACAGATTTAGAGAATCAGCAGTATAGTTACAGGGTCTCTTTCCCTCTAGTCTTCCCACCAAAATCCCGGCTCCTTCTGGAGGTATTTTTAAGAAATTTGATGTTCGAAGATTTTCTAAAATATCGGCAGAAAATTTAATTTCCATTAAAATTTGTCAAGAATATTAGATACATTAAATTGTGACTTGTGTATCTGTATGATAATATCTCGCTGAATTCTTCTCAGAATGAGAATTTTTAGACAAAATTGTAGAGAAAATCAAACCACATATTTTAAGTTCAATAAATGTTTCTTTCCGAAAATTGTGAATTTTTTGGATAATATGGAAAAATATGGTAGAAATAGACAGGCCACTGAGGACAATACAGTACGGCGCAGAAAAGAGGTTATTTACGTGCAGGACAACAAAGAAAATGGTATAGACACACACACACACTGATACTATTGAACACTTAATGCTTTCCACAGCAACAATGGTTACTCGAACGCGCCGCACTGTTAGGTAGTAAGGCCATTGCCTGTTTTGTTTAATGTCATTTTTTAAAATTCCAATATTCTAGCCATCAGGTGGTTTAAGTAGCTGACTTCGGCTGAAGGCCCATCGTGCCAAACGCTGGATACTAGCCTGTGTAAAAAAAACTGTGCTTTTTGAATTTCTATTTGGGGGATCTGCAGTCCGGCAGCTTCCACGTTTAAGTGATCTTAAATCTTTCATTAATAAAATTTTGATTTGTTAGGTTTTTACCAAATACTTGAACTTTTCCACACATTCCAAAAGTTTATTGATTGTCTTTAAGCTGTGAATAATATCTTACTTTCCATTCACGACAGTAAAACGTATGCCTTCTTCAAAGAAATTTATTCGAAAATTTTTTCTAAATATTTAGAAATATTTAGAAATATTTAGGGTGAAAGAATGTGGGAGATTAATTTTTATAGACAAGAGCATATACGTTATTTAAAATATATTTTGTCTTCAAGCATTGTGTTTTTCGCCATATAGATAAGAATAAGCGATTGTCCATAACTGTCATATTTTGTGGTAAATCCACATTTTACCGTTTATTGTACTTCTTTTGAAATAATGATTTTTTGATAATTATTTCGTGATCTTTATCCTGAACGATACTTGGCAATAAATTATTTGCACAATTGCGGTATAAAGGTTGTAAAATTAAGAAATATATACACGACTATTTAAAATGAACACTGCCACCAGAACTAGACAGTCAATACACTTAGTGTAATAATGTGAAATGCCAACTTGATGCAACAAGGTAATTTATTGAT
>Ga0123355_10010941_pt1 | contig 13964 bp, 10 predicted proteins | sample TergutEmb28metaG_3_FD_89872 | JGI IMG/M metagenome (GOLD analysis project Ga0123355, IMG submission 89872) | Embiratermes neotenicus P1 segment gut microbial communities from Petit-Saut dam, French Guiana - Emb289 P1 | ecosystem: Host-associated > Arthropoda: Insects > Digestive system > Gut ... | reverse complement strand
CCGTTCAACTTTGGACATAGGTGTTTTGGGTTATATCGGTATAGTTTAACATAAGGAACACTCTCCCGAAGTCTCGCACATTCCTCCTGGGACACCCCGTATACATCCTCCACATAATATAAAACAACTACGAACTGGCAACTGTAGCGGATGGTTACATATTTTCATCATCATCATCATCATCATCATCATAAACATCAAGGATTTGACCCTTTGATCCGTTCCGTCTCCAGAGTTACAGCTGCTCGCACCAACGCTTCTTCGGTCTTCCAATTGTTCTCCTTCCTTATGGTCTGTAGTGGTATGATTTCAAAGGGATTCGGTTTTGTGGCATTCTTTGCAAGTGTGAAAGCCAGTTCCGTCTGTATTCGTCTATCTTGTCTAATATGCCTGTAATCCGTATTTCGCGGTGTATGTAGTCATTTGTTTTGTGGTCATAAAGGGTGTATGTAGCCTGCCAGAGGTCTCAGTAACTTCATTTCTGCCGCTTCAATTCTTCGTCTTTGTAAAGTCCAATTTTCTGACCCATATAAAAATGTAGGTAAAACTAGTGTGTTGTATATTTTCAAAATAGTTTCCGTTCTCACTTTCTTAAAAATAATTTTCTTAATAGTATCTATTAATTGTAAAAATTTTGCTAATTTAAATTCTATATAATTGGAAAATTGGTAAGATATACTGCAACCTAAATAAGTAAATTGGCTAACTTATTCTAGTGTTTCATCGTTTATAATAATTTTTGTTCTTAGGTGATCCGTTCCAACAAAACCAAATACTTTCGTCTTTTTTGTAGCAGTTTCCAAATTATATTCTTTAGATGAGTTGTATAATAAATAGTTGTCTTCTGTGTCAGAAATAATAAACTGGTCATCTGCGGTTACATATTTTAACATTCAGTATCATAACACTACAATTTGTGACCATCAGCTTTACTTTATCTAACCATAATAACGTATCAGTCATTCCTGTAATTAGTACCAGAATGTAGGTTGGCATGTTGACTTACATACCTGTCATAATGCGTCCATTATGTTGGCAGTTTGGTGTCGAAACACGTAGCAGTAGATATATGTCATCAATGGTGTATCCCATAGTGCATGTGTTGAATGATGTTATGACGTAGCACATAGATTGTTACCCTGTCCTTATAGGACAATATATTTGAGTACGTAAAATTGTATCTTAGTACGTGTTATGAATTTTCGTATTTCACAGTTGGGTTTAATGAGTTTAAAGTGTCCAAAATTTGAAAATGTCGAAAATGTATGGATTTATCAGATAATTTGTAATATTTAAATGTAAGAATCCATTGATTTCTAAGTACAAACATTGGGGAATCTGAAAGGGGGCTCGTATACGGGGGACATTGTAAGATCAATGAAGGAGGGCTCTAGGAATGGGGCGTCTCTCTCCGAGGGAGCTGTATGAGGGGAATCTGGAGGGAGGGCTCCTTTACTGGTGACCCCGAAAGATATGCTATAAGGCTCTGGAAATGGACGTCTGGTTCCACAGGGGCCCCTCCTTTCTAGGGCATTTGAGAGAAGAGATAAATTTCTTTATTTAGGGGATCTTTTATAAGGAATTTGAGAGATGTGTAAAAAGGGCCTTATAAGCGAGCAGCTGTCTCCATAGGGGCCCTGTTGGGGAACCTGGAAGGGGTTCATTCACTGGGACTCTTGAGAGAAAAAGAGAATGCATAAGTGGGTTCCTTTTTTTTTTTTTTGTACCCAAAGGACGTTAAAAGTTAAGTCTGGGAGTCATCTGGAACTTTATCAAGGAACAGGGCTTCACTGAGCTGATAATAGACTATGCGGCACAAAGTGCCCGTCTATAAGGCCTAGGTGCATCAGGACCGTTAAGGCTCGAACCCAAATGCTAATCATCATCATCACCATAATCAAGTACTAGCATTACGCCTCTGTACAGAAAGTCTTGCAGTGGAATGTGTAAGGCTGCTTGAGAGTGGCGACAATAGACAGAACCAGAAATAGCATTGCCGACATGTAGTGAGTGCTTTATAATGCACGCACAACTTCGGACGTCGTCGTCCATTAAGGACGTCTGCGCTAGAAAATTTAATGTGCAAAAGAGTGCCAATCTATAAGTCATATACTTGGTAGTACTGAACCAATGCCTACTGCAGCCAAGACCAGCTAGGGGCGGGAGGACGGCTAATGTGGACGGCCGTGGTTTCTCGTGTGGAAAAGGTTGATGAAGAAGTTGGGATGAATGGTGAGGGAGGAATAGGAGTCTGCAGACGAGTGAGAGAGGTAGAAGTGTATTAGATAAGTGGAGTGGCGAAAATGCAGTGCGAATTGAGGGAATGGTGTGGAAAAGAGAAATAGCTTCGTGGAAAGAAGGACTTGCTGATAAAAGGAGGGAAGAAAAAAGAAAGGTGATAAACCTGTGGTTCGTGAGGACATGCATCCGATTGTGTTCTGACGACGTGGGGAATTGTGGTTCATGGTTGTCTTACAGATCTTGTGGTTCGTAGTTTATATGATATTTATGGTAATAGTTACAAAATGTATAAGGTGACAGAATACACGTAGTGAAAAAGAAAATAATTCAGAACTCGTTATGCAAATTTCTCTATCCTACAATTACGTTGTCTCTTGTAGGTCCAAATATTGCTGGTATTTAAAGAAAGAGACCGGCTTAAATATAAACGGTAAGTTAAATGTGATGTTATAGAAACTTAACAATTAAGAAAGGATTTCCCAGAAGTTTTACAAAAGTTGTGTTGGTTTTCAATATTTGTAATCCTGTGTCGTGATATTTTGAAATTCTTCACAGTATGAAGGCATTCTTGTTTTTGTGAAACCTAGAAGATTATTTTCATGTTTTTAAATGAACTGTAATATAAAACTGATTGATGGTAATTATGGGGGTTACATCAACAATGTTTCCAAAGCTCAGCATCACCTTGCACGAACTAAAGTGTAATTTTTACTACCCTTTTATAAGAGACTTACCGAGTGATATAGTTTAAATCATGTACTTGTGGTTACCAGACATACGTACAGGTTATTTATTTATTTGTTATTCGGTTTGTGTTATGTATACAGAGTTTATAATTTTGTTATTTAGTTAATCCCTAATAATGACATTGCAGATCATAATAATTGTCCTTGACATTTAAACAAAACTCTTAATACATGGTTATTCGAAATGATTGTCGGGGTTTTAACAACTTGTCATACACTTGAGATAGCAGTATATGCATTTTTTTATTTAATAGTACAACACTGCAAGTGTTTGTTACATACCTTACAGGTGCTCTATATATGCACCCTTTGTGATTCTACAAACATCAACACGATAATCGAGTTCTTTCCAAACTGTTTGTAGTTTGTCAGCGGTGATGGTTTCAGTGGCGGTTCTGATTCATACCTTCAGTTCCGGGATACTTGCGGGAAGAGGAGGAACATAAACCCGATCCTACACGTAAACCCAATAGAAAGAAATCACATGGGGTTGCATCTGGAGAACGAGGTGGCCAGGCGAGTAGCATCTGATTATCATCCGACAATCATTTCGGATAACCCTGTATTTAGTATGGCGTGTTTTTATAGAATTTTTTAAATTGTCATTTAAGTAACGAATATTTCTGTTCCCTTGAGATAAGACGCTTTACGCTAGAGAGAGTACAGTAATATTAGGAAGTATAAGTTTTTAGAGAAGGAGGAGGACCTGTATTTCTGGTAGACGTTAACGGATCTCAAGAAGCATGACGGTGAGTCCAAGACCGGTGGTTTATTGAGGCAGTGGTTGTGTCCATGGAGTGTAAACACGAGATAATGATACATATACGCCAAGGTATCTTTAACTGTAAAGATTAACGTACTTAATCTACTGGAAAGGAGAGGAAGTTGGGCTTCCTAAGACTTTATATTCCCTACAAGCAATGTATTCAAATCTAATGGCAATCTTTGCTCTCACCGCTATGATTATATTAAACAGCCACTGTTCTTTCGTACTGTAAAGTAATACAGAGAACGTTTGCCTTTCTATGTGGTTCGGCGTATGGAAAGTGTATTTATACAAAAGAAGCTTCTTGCTTATTGAATATTTCCGTGGCTGCCAAACGGAGTAGTGAATGAATTCTCAGTACTGCAACATTAAAAAAAAACTTTCTGAAAATATACTCTGCTCCTACTTTCGCTTCAGTAAAAGTGAAGACGGCGATTTTCCCTCCCCTTGTGCAAATTGATTTTCAAAGTTTGTAATTTTTTTCGGACTACGCACGGAAACGAATCATTCGACTCACTGGAAAAATCCTTAATGAAAGATAATTTTAAAAAGGAGCAAGAGTACAAAACAATGAAAGAAAATAAATAAAAGATAAAATTGAGTGCTACAGACAGCACAAAAAATAACCACTCCTCTTTCCACCCCAATTTGCTCAAGAAAGAAACTCAGTCGAAACAATAACAAATGGAGTGACAGAGAAGGAAGAAAATAAATCCCGACCAATAACAAACAACGTTCTGCAGAAGGCTTAATGCACATTACCAATTCGCTTACAGTACAGCAAGAAGAATTTGCACAGTTGAAATATTCAGATGTACAGCCCTTCGCTGCGGTTGGTCTAAGCGAGGCGCAGCTCAGCGTAGCGGAGCGGATCGAAGCATCCGACATAAAACCGTGGACAACACGGCAGGCATTCCCCTGAACAACAGAAACTTTCACATTTTGTCTCATAAAAAAAAGGGAAAAATAAAACCAAGTACAAGAAGAAACTTTTTCCCTGCCTCTTTTTTTTGTTTTCATTTTAATCTTTTATCCAACTTCATAATAAAATTCGATCATTCAACCGTTCTTACTACCTTGAAAATATACAGTACAGGCCTACCATTGCTTTCGATGAACTTTGTTTCCAATTCATAATTGTATATCCATAACCACCGCGGTGGTACAGTGGTTAAGGTGCTGTGCTTCAAATCGGAAGGTCGCTATTTCGATCCCAGATGGTGACGTCGGAATTTTTCATTGACATAAAATCCTTCCGATCGCACTATGGCTCTGGGGTCGACTCAGCCTCTAACAGAAATAAGTGCCAGGAACATTTCCTGGGGGTAAAGATGGCCGGTACTTAAGGCTGACAACCTTACCATCATCCTGTGCCGTTGTCATGAAATCTGGGAACCTTAACTTCCTGGAACCCTCTGGGCCACTCCAGGCCTGTAACGGGACTGCTTTACCTTTAATCGTAGGCGATAATGAAACATGTTATTTATATGAAGTTAATTTATCCGTAATTCTTGTAGCTTTCTAGATAAATTTGTTAGGAACAACTGCAGTCCCGAGTGTACAATTTAAAATATTTTTTTTTTTCTGGGCATGGATTTATTCATTTTACCTTGAAAATATAAACAGAAAAATCTTGATCGCATTTAGACTTCTTTTCGAGATGCTTGTTTTGTCATTTTACTCCAGTTTTGTGATTAAGACACGACTTTGAGACACGTTTTGGTACCATAAATATTGCTAGACTTTGTATAATGACGGGAGGAAAATATGGCGCGAATTTTTTTTTCATTCAGTATAACTACATGTGTGGGTACCCGGTGGCGCAGTTGGTTGAGGCACTGCGCTACAAGCCGAGAGGTCGCGGGTTCGATTCCCGATAGTTTCACTGGAATTTTCCATTCACATAATTCTTCCAGCCGCACTATGTCCCTGGGGTTGAATCAACCTCTAACAGAAACAAGTACCAGGAATATTTCCTGTGGGTAAAAGCGGCCGGTGCGTATGGCTGACAACCTTACCACCTTCATGTGCCGACTGTCTTCATATCTGGGAGCCTCAATCACCTGGAACCCTCTGGACCTGTCCAGGCCTGTAATGGGATTGCTTTACCTTATTATATCTACCTGTCAGTTTCAACTTTTACGAAATATTAATGTTCACTAACGGTGAAAAGTTCCATGTGAGTTTAATGTATTATTCACTGTAAAAGGTGACCTTGATATACTTTTATTTTACACCATTTTAGTCCTGGTGTACACAAATTGAAAATACTTCGTATCTTTACTCTAAGATTTCATTCAGTGGAAGTGGAATACATGTAGGGTAAGTTACAACGTGTCCCACTCGCTACCAAACCCGGCATTCCTTTAATAATTCGGACACCAATGAAGATATTGCAACGAAATTTGAACAGAAGTACGTTTGTTGTGTGAGAAATGAAGAGGAATGTGTCTGTATTGCGCCTAATTGTTGCGACACGGAGCAGCGGTCCGCCAGCTAGCCTGTTTCCTGCCTGACGCGCCTCTGTGCTGATCTCTCTGTCATTTGGCTGAGGTTGCCTACACAGTACGGTTGTTGTTCGTGAGTGTTATTGTATGTGTGAGTTCACACAGGATACACTTCAAATTTCGTTGCAATATCCTCATTAATGGAAAAATTATTAAAGAAATGCCTAGCTCGGTAGCCAGTGGGACACACTGTATATTGACATATCTTGAGTAATTGTTAATTGGACGGACAACAAGTCAGTACGGGAGAAATTTATGTGACAGCAGAGTTTTAAGTTTGTGAAAGCGAGGCAGGAAAAATGAAGCATTACGTCATTGACTTAGAAGAGATATTTTAGCTGGACTCAGAGGGAAAAATGACACTTTGGTATTGGTGAAACGCATAACTGTTAGTGACACAAAGCAGAAGACCCTGTGTGGGTGGCTTCGCGTCATTCGCTCTCGTTGGACCCATAAAGTGCTTGGGAATTTCCGGACTTGGTAACAGAAAATTTGGCGGCTCAATCAGAGTTCATATTTTGAAATGTTTGAAATTTGACCTGTGGAAATTTAGAGAAGTTCAATAAATAGCCAATCAGGACAATAGTTAGTTTTTACGAAGTTTTGAGTTCACGAGTTTATGCTATGCTTAGATAGGGGTACGCTAGAAACTTGTCGTTTAGACACCTTGCAAGTAGGACGTAAATTGTATCACTTCGTGTTTCGAATAGTTCATTAATAATTTATTCTTAAGAATTTGCTGTCCGGCGAGTCTGACGAGATTTGTTGAATGCTCTTCTTCTTATTTGTTTTTGGAAGTGAATTGTATAAATTTACAAGAAAATATATACAGTGAGATTTGTGACTAATGTGGAGATCTAAAGGGTGTTCAATTTAAAAGTAAACCGTATTTAGTCTTTACTAAAAAATACACGTTTGTGCACTTCATTTCCGCAAAGATTAGTGGGGAGATCTTGTAATAGCCGTTTGAATATCTTGCAGTATCCCTGGTGTTAACACTGACTTCTGCCGATTACGATTCTTGTCCAAAAGTGAACCTGTTTCACGGAATTTTTAAATCTTTTTCGCAATAGCACTTTTTACTGGCGCTTGCCTTCCAAATTTTTCAAAAAAACTTTGTCAACATTGGACGTAAGACATCGTTTTTAAATAACTTTCCAAAATAAATAAACATTCTTCCACTGTTAACCGCATTATGAAAGCGTAAAAAATGCCGTTGTTCAAACACCAGCACTCACTGTCGACTGATTCAACTGATACAGATAGCCAAGACCGGTTATCCCCCTCCTGCAAGAGCCTTGCCAACTGCTGCACATGTAGTAGTATAATGTCATACCAGCAGAACCATTATAAATAGCATCTGACGTGATATATTCACGACTTAGTTAACGGTCCACTTTTAAGTTGAACACCCTGTAGTACAAGAGAGACAATGACCTGGTACATTGTGATCCCCTGGGATGCCACACGCACATTCCCAATGCAATGTCTCATAGCTCTCCACAAAAATAGTGAATGATAACAACATTTAATTGTTTTAATCTCAGACTCAACTAACGTTTTAGGTGCTTTAACATTAGGGCACCTTGAATTTACCGCACAGTGCATTAGCTGGGGTATTGCACCGGTCCTTGTGGAAGTTTGTTTTGAGTGCAAGTAAAACATCACCATAACAATAACAACTTATTTAATAAACCAGCCTTCAACACATACAACATAAACACTTTGTTCACAATCTCTTGTTCATGCTTGAACACGTACGTACTTTGTACACTCCACGTACTTCAACTCAGAACATATACAGTGCCCTAATCTTTGTGGTACAGTTGCGGCTGCAAGACTTTGATTTTCTGAACTATTTACTAGTGAACGGTTGCGAGGGCACGACCGGAGGGATCGGTAAGGAATCGGTCTGAAGAACAGGTAGTAGTTTGGGGGGGGGGGAAGGGAAAGCATGTTTTTTTTTATCTCCCAGTATCATTGCAATCTGTCCGATGACATTCAGCAATCGTGTTTGACGGTCACTATTAATGGCATGTAGGAAATACATCCAGTGTTGTATCTCCTATATTAAGCTCAATCACATTGACTGGGTATGGTTCCTCATTCATGAGGTTTTGTAGATCACACACAACGACGCACCACAGTCGGTAGGACTCCTCTGGACGCGTGATCAGTTCGTTGCAGAGACCTCTACCTGACAACACACAACACTCACAACAGACAAACATCCATGTCCCCGGTGGGATTCAAACCCACAATCTCAGCAGGCGAACGGCCGTAAACCTACGCCTTAGACTGCGCGGCCACTTTTTTTTATTGATAATGTTTGATAGCTCTGGGACCAGCGAAAACAGGTTTAACATGAAATTAAAATCTCGAGCCCAGTCCATGTGTCCGGGGTTGAGGCTCACCACGGCACAGTGTGTCACATGCGATCCTACAATAGACACCGATTACTTCCACGTAGCATACAGTTTTAACTGACTGGTCCATCAACTGAATATGGGTTCTGTTCTTCGTGATGTAGATACTGACGTGTTATGCAAAATGCAGTTGAATATCGGGTTCCAGCTGAGCTACGTTATATTAAACACTTGCTTGAAAGCGTCAGTCGCATACCATCTGTAAGAAGTTAACGGCCGGAATACGCATAAGAGAACAAACGAGCGAGAAGACTGGGTTTTTCGTTCACTTTTCAACTTCTTGTCATTTTGCTTATACTAAACGCCCCAAGTCAAACTTGATATTAAAATCGCTTGTAGTATTTCGTTCTAATAACGTGAGCTCTAAATAACTGTAATTGGAGGAAAATATGTGTTTTTAAGTAATGTCGATTCAATTGTGTAAAGATTGGACTGATATATTTTTAAATAGTTTTATTTTTAATATAGATTATTCCGAGAAGAATGAGATGGGCTGTGCATGTGGCGCGTATGGGTGAGGAGAGTGGGGTGTATAGGGTCTTGGTGGGGAAACCGGAGGGAAGGAGATCACTGGGGAGACCTAGGCGTAGATGGGTGGATAATATTAGGATGGATCTCCAAGAGGTGGGATGTGGGTATATGGACTGGATTGGACTGGCCCAGGATAGAGACAGTTGGCGGACGCTTGTGAGTGCGGTAATGAACCTTAGGGTTCCGTGAAATGCGGGGATTTTCTTGACTAGCTGTAAACCAGCTAGCTTCTCAAGAAGGACTCTGCACCATGGAGTAAGTAAGTAAGTAATATAGTTCACTCTGTGAATTATACTGTACTTTCTGTGCGGGGAGTTTGTCAACTCTGTGCGGAATTGTTTTCTGTACACGATTTTGTTCTGTAACTTTCCTCGTGTACTTCCTCTGCTTCTGGCAACAAATGAGTTATAATTAAAAAGATTTTAATACCCATCGTGATGTAATAAGAGTAATTGGTCCACAGTCGTATTGACATTTGTATAAAATAAGATTGGGAATTAACGAAAGGACCCTAATTATTTTAAGGGCCGCGTGTTTTTAAAATAGACACAAAGGTGATTAATCCTTATATATCGGAATCCTAACTATTTCCTGCTAGGAAAGAGTAAATTATAAGGAAATGCAATAAAGAACTGTAAGGAAATCATTGAAAATGAGGAAGAGCACAAATCGGAATGGCGTTTATATACAAGGTGGTTCAAATATGACCGGGACTGATTTATTTGTAAACAGGCCTTACTGCGCAGCAGATGTGCGACCTTGAGAGAGTAAATCCACAACCTCCACCCTCCCTCCTGCTCGGGTTAGAACCTGTTCAGTCCTGTCTGGCAGTTGCTAGAGTGATGAGCGAACAGAAGGTAACTAATTACTCAGTCCCAGTCATATTTGAACCACCTTGTATAGGTTGCCTCTGTTGGTAATACCATGTACTGCCACGAGTGTTCTATATCGCACACAATCTTCGATGGCTCTGTGTAGGTTACTCTTATCGGTAATTCTGAAACATTTTGTGTGTCTAATTGGCTAGAATTAGGTAAACTAGAGAACTATGATATGTTTCCGCAGAGTACAACCAACAGGAAGCAACGTTTCAAAATTGGTTTATTTCTGTAATATGCTGTACATGTTTCAGACGGGTTTTCCGTCCATCAACATGAGCTCAAAACTGCACACAGAGCGTCAGGTATTTGTCAGACCAATACAGAGACCTGCTACTAGCCTGGTCAGGCTAGCAGAAGGTAGCAGTATTGGTGTGACAAACACCTGACGCTGTATGTACAGTTTTGAGCTCCTGATGATGGACAGAAAAACCGTCTGAAACATGTAGAGTGTCTTACAGAAATAAATAAACTGTGAAACGCTGCATCTTGTTGGTTCTACTCTGCGAATATATTAGCGATGCACGGACCTATGAATGTCAAATTTATGATGCGGTTCTTAACAACTCTACTCTAATTCTATTCCAGAATGTTTGAAGCTGCGTCCGGACTTTTACTTAGCGGAAATATTGATGAATGTCGCATTTATCTATTAAAAATTGATATTTTACACGATAGGCATTGTACGTATTAACGTATAATTGTGGCCGGTAGAGTGACCATTTTGTCCAGTGGAAACGCAATGACGTGTTCTGCGTTTTTTTAACATATCTCATAAACGGAACAATTTCCCGGAGGGGGTGGGGGGGGGGAATTATTTAACAAACAATATGTGTTTTGATTTCATCCACAACTTTTGTCTGTAACATTTCTCATTCTGAGAAGATTTCGGCGAGATATTATAAATTTACATAAGTATGCATGTAAAGTAAAGGTAAAGGTCCGCCCTTGTACAGGCACTGAGGCTCTGTACAGGCCGTACGACCCATACGTCGAGTAGAGATATAGCTCTAATCTTTCTTGACCACGGCACTAGAAAGGGGTGAGGGGTCAGCGTCACGCCCCGGCCGCTCTTTACTCCCGGGAAAGACCCAGTACCTATTTTACAGGAGGCTGGTTGGGCCCCAGGTCCGGTCTGGACAGGTGCGGAAAATCTCGCCCCCACCGGGATTTGATCCCCGGGCCGTCCATCCCGTAGCCAGTCGCTGTACCGACTACGCTACCCGGCCCACGGTATTCACGTAAAGTATCCGTTATTCTCGTCAGACTTCATTGAAACTTGAATTTTATGGACAAATTTTTGGAAATATTGTCAAATATGAAATTTAAAAAATACGTGAATTGGGACCCTAGTTCTTTTATGGGAACTGATGTTTGACGACATTAATATTCCGTTTATGCGTGATTTCAGTCTGCCGCCGTGAAGCAGATAAGAACTGCGCTGCTATGAGTCATTACGCAGCGGGAAGTGGTAATTTCTTACCGACGTTTCGGGACAACTTATCGGTCCCATCTTCGGGGGTTGAGAATCCACTAGAAAGTCTGTCGTCCCGATAGGGGGTTTATACAGGAAACAGTGCGAGCGGAAATGTGTCGGTCGCGTGTTGCCGGCCAATATGGTTACCACTACTCGCTGCGTAATGCTCCAGAAGAGCGCAGTTCTAATATTCATTTTCTCAGCTTTGCAAACGCGCATGAAAAATTGTGCTTACAGTTAAGAATCATATAATGTTAATAATGGTAAGATTAATTTACGATTTTAAGGCGCTTTAGAAAAATTGCTAAAAGCGTCTGTTAGCTTCGTCATCTCTGTCTGTCCGTCTGTCTGTACGTCCTTTCGTCCACATGTAACATCTCGGCTCCCACTAAACGGGTTCTCATGATATTTGATATTTGTTTTTTTTTTTAAATTTTTCAGGAAAATTCACGCTTCATCAATATCAGACACGAATAACGGGTATTTTTCATGAAGCTCAATATACATTTTCGCTCATATCTAGCTCAATGCTTCATCATCATCATCATTTTGTCAAAAGCCGACATGGTCTCAGGGGTTATACAGATGCTGATATGTAAAACCCACAAATCCTGAGAGAACCAACCACAACAACAACGGCGGCTCTGTCGGCAAATCCTACTCCCACGTCCACGAAGACTATGGCCGCGTGACCCCTGGGCAATGCAGCTAAAACTGCAGCAGACCGGAGAGGGTGACAGCGAAAGTGCAGCGCCTTAAAACTGGGTCCATTCAGCTAAGGGAGCACACCGCTATAGAAAAGCATGCAGGGCTACAGGCATCAAGGTGGCAGCCCGACCACTAGACTCACCCTGCGACGGGCCGATAACCTGTCCAGGGGACACCAAGATCCTCGTAAAATCCTCAGTGCTTCTTAAAATGAGAAATATTTCGGACAAAATGTGTAGAGAAAAACAAAACACATTTCAGTAACTTGTTTTTCTTTTTTTTTTTTTTCTTTTTCGAAAATGTAGCATTTTGTGAAATAATGTGGAAAAATATTATACAGCTGGACGGACCACAGATGACAACATGACAACATGGCGCATGCGCATTGCGTGCTGGATAACTAAGGCTACACACAAACACACACTCAGATTATGTATTAATTATTTTTTTCTTTTGTAATCCAGCAGTGTTTACACGACCGCACCTCACTGTTACGTTATACATACTACGCGTGTGTCTTCATTTTTTTCCGTATGACACTGCAAAAAAAAGGCATTTTCTGCTCTGATCAATGTATCTCCGTTCTTAAAAGCGTATTCTCTTTTACATAGATTTTATTGCTATTTTCATCTTACCTCTAATTTCCATACCTCTGTACTCTATATTACCCCCTTTTTGTTTTGTTGAGTTGTGATCTTCTTTCCTGCATTGTGCAGGAATTTACCTTAATTAGAAAACTGGCTTTCAGAAGTAGATGTGTAGATGGAGACGACCCCAGCTTACAATGCAGCATCACGAAGAAGTTAATTAAACTGATGATGTGGCAAACCAGCGGCAGAACGTGCGCTTGGTAACCGCACAGCAATTTGAGTACATAAAAATGCATAAAACAAAATTCGAAAGTTATAAATCAGGTACAAAAAAGAAAACAGGAACTAGAATACGTACTTAAACTTCTAGAGTGTTTGCTATGGTAATTGTGCGATTCAAGATCAACATTTCTTATTCTAAGTGCCATATTAAGCCTCTAAATCACGTGTTTCTAATGCTTTTGTAAGAAGTATTCGCTGCATTTTCGGTTTAAAATGGAATTACATATAATAATAATAATTATTATTATTATTATTATTATTATTATTATTATTTACTGCAATTGGGTTGTCACCCAGTGGCAGTGGTTATTTTACATGTTTAAAAACATGAAATTGGTTACTACTGAATTTAAGTCGGGAAGGCTGCATGAGAAGCATGTAGTGGCAACTTGGAATCTTGGGAACCATCTCAGCATTTGCTTTTAGACACAAGGATACCAAGAAAAACCTGTGTCGAGGTGGCCGGTCGCGGGACTTTCCGAATACTGAATTCTAGCCAGCAGTCCGGCGTCTAAAGTAAAAAACAACAATGCATACATAGTACAAGAAGTACACATAAGATAACAACACACAATAAGACAACTACAACAATATACATGGCCAACCAGCAACAATTACACAAAAGACAACTTAAAACTAGCAACAATACACCCGAGACAAATTAGAATACAACATGTACAAAAGATAAAAACACCGAAGCAAGACAGTACTGTGTACAGTTTCTTGTAATTGTTTTTTTTTTTCATCCATTAATTCACTCACGCTTTCACCCCAGTCCTTCACTTCTTATCACTTACTACTCCTATAAACCT
>Ga0123355_10010940_pt1 | contig 13964 bp, 16 predicted proteins | sample TergutEmb28metaG_3_FD_89872 | JGI IMG/M metagenome (GOLD analysis project Ga0123355, IMG submission 89872) | Embiratermes neotenicus P1 segment gut microbial communities from Petit-Saut dam, French Guiana - Emb289 P1 | ecosystem: Host-associated > Arthropoda: Insects > Digestive system > Gut ... | reverse complement strand
TTAAACTCCCTGGGCTTCGCCTACTGAAAATAAGAACGAAGAGCCCGGGCGACTCATGCAGCGTTAGCAGCAAAGCTAGCTAGCTAGCCTCACTCCTGGGTAAGTTAATGTGGTTTAATTAATTTTTTAATTTCATATTAAGCAATTGTATTGTTGTTTTCAGTTAATATATGTGCGGTGTTGTTGATTGTAATGTATGGAAGACAGAGAAACTCCACGAATGCACAAATATGGGGAAAGTAAAACAACTCAAATTTTGATGACAACTGTACCGTACGTCACTGCTTTAGAGGGACGTACGAAATATCACTGCGATGGATTTTTGTTCGATTGAGTGTACATGCATAGTAATCACAGCCACTAGGCGACAGCCCATTTGCAGTTAAATATATTATTATGTATAATGAGCATGCAAAGGAACACATACAACAAACATTTGAAACAACACAAAAAATAGCACCTGAAATCACAGCTCACCTCTGATTCAGCCTTTACCATGGAAAATGCTGAAGGAGGCTGAACATCAGTGTTGACTGCAATGGAATCTCCTTCACTCTGAACATCCACAGCACTTTCAACTTTCACTGTATCTACGTTCTGCCATAAAAATGCAAATAAAAGATAATTCTGTTAGATGACATTTCTTATGCTCAGTAGATATGCCACACAGAAGGCAGTATGCACAACAGCAGATTTTGACACTAAAACTTCCAACATTAAAATATCACCAATGCACAGCTCCAAAAATTAGACAGGACAGCGCAAAAAATTATACAAGATATTTTCACATCAAAACATTATCTGAATTTCTCTTCACATACGAAGTCCTGAAACAAGATAAATGGTGCAGTATCTTCTGCTGGGAGCAAGCTCACTCACTACACCTATGTGACTGAAAAGAGACATGCAGTTGTCTCTCTCCATGACATGGAGAAATACAGCTCCACCCATTCTTAATCTCAGTAGTCAATGGCTGTTGGCGATGAACTTCACATCCCATGCACCCTACCCCTCAGTAAGTACCCCCAACATGTATGGAAGGAGGCTGGGTGGGTCACAACACCAGTCTGGGAATTTCTGAGAACAGAACAATCTTTTGTCCCAGACAGGCACTGAACCCCCTACCATCCAGCTGTAATGCTGTCACCACACCAAGTACACTATCCAGGCTGTCCTTGTTGGACTCATGCAAAACATGTTCCCTGTAATGAACACAGCCTGTTAAAGTAACCTTTTCAGCTGCAGTCTGCATGCATACAATTCTCTCTTAAATTTTTATCCTTCAGACAACAGTTTACTGCAAAAAAGTCTTTGGGTATGTGACACACACACTGGTACAAATTTAGAGACATTTTGGAACAACATGCAGCTTCCATCTTCTGTATTCTATTAATGGGAGTAATTATGCCCCTTAGAAATATCATTAAATTTCTAGTACGCTAAATGACATCACATCCCACAAATCAAAATGCTTCAAAACAATCATTCTGTACCACATAATACCTCACGTGTAAAACACGTAAATGTATATATGAACACATACACACACGTATGAACAACCATCACAGCAACGAAAAAGATCTTGCCCCTTAGAAATATCTTTAAATTTCTAGTATGCTAAATGACATCACATCCCACATAACAACATGCTTTAAAACAATTATTCTGTATCACATAATACCTCACGTGTAAAACATATAAATGTACACATGAACACATACACACATGTATGAATAACCATCACAATGAAAAAGATCTTGAAACAAGGCTCACCTTTGATTCAGCTTTTATTGTGGAAAACTCTGGTGGAACATAAACCTCATCAGTGTTCATACAAACGGAATCAGCCTCACTCACAGCATCCATATCACTTTCTACTTTCACTGTATCAATGTTCTGTTGTAAAATTATAAACAAAAGATAAGTCTGTTAGATGTAACATTAACAAAACAACACATAAAATGCACCCATCACAGAAAAAGGCCATCCGAATCCACACACTGGAACTGGAGATGTGCAAAAAGACTGTTGTGGTAGGAGGAACACAAGGGTTTTCAGGATGTTCAGAGCAAAGCAGGAGGCAGAACACACACAAATGCAAGTAAAATGACCATACATTCATGTCTACAAATGGTGACAAAGACAATGCATTCACCTTTTTTGTAGAAGAGGTAGGATTGGAAAATAATAGCAACCAAAGCATGACACAAAATGTTCAGTTTATTCAGCCATGTAAATGTATAGAACAAGATCATGAAATTGTGTCTGGTGCACGTAGGCCCAGAACACACACATTTTCCTTTCAGGGCAGGAAATATTTCTTCAGCACTCCAAAGTATGATTTCTGACATTCTTGTTGCAACAGACTGCAGAGGGTTTTCTAAGCACAGCACTTGTTCACCACATGTAGTAGCCTGTGAGTTGTCAAGGTGGTTTACAAGACTCACTGTGATATAGGTTTACAGTTCTGCAAATCTAGAATGTTCACCCAGGGTCTGAAAGGAACATAATGACTGCTAGAGTTGTTTAAGACATATCACATTTGACAATATAATGCATTTGTATTTCTAATAAAAGCAGGGATGTTTACTATCTGCTTTAGCAGATGGCAAATATACAGCAGAAATCAATGTCTTCAGAGCTTCTATCTGGTACCCAGAACACCAAAGATTCTTCTGTAGCTATTAGTTATGAACTTCATCAAAATATACATTCAGAACTAGTCCACTTTAAAACTGCAAGTCATTTCACATGTTGGGTTTGCTGCTCAACCCAGTCCAAGTTTCACCAGTATCAGGGCACAGATGGCACCACATGTGAACAAGAACAAGCAGCACTGACAACTTCACAGCAACACGTTCCTGTCAACCTTCACTGCACTGCCTGGGCTTTTCCACCTTCATTTCAGTGTTCCTGTATGCGACTCTCCATCCACAAATTTGGATATGATGTATATCACAGGGAACTTACCTAATCAGATGGGATTTAAACTGACTGCAATTCAGTCCTTGGATCCTGAAGCAGTAATGATAACACACCAAATGCAGCTGGAGCATTATGTATGTTGCTGATAGTGCAAAAGCATCATAAATAGGGGTACACAAATTTTTCAAAAATCTAGGAGCCACTTCCAAATTATAGGTACCAGAATGACACAAGAAGAAAGCAACTTGCAATAATTATGCCCAAAATATTACATGTTAGCACACAAAATTTTGAAGCCTGGGTGACTTTGCACTCCCTGGTCATGACAATATAGAAGTACCGCATGTACTCAACTGAATGCCAAAGCCAACCCCCACACACTAAACTAAAATCACCAACATTAAACACGATACTGAACTATAAACTAACTCCAGACCTACTGCTCATGCAATAATAACACTCAACTCCAACTGTAACCTCCAACACAAGACTAAACAGTAACTCCCTCCCGAACCCCCTGTAACAAATTAAGAACTTCAACTCTAAAACTCACACTATACTAAAAACTCCATCCCTCATGCCAGTACTAAAGTAAGAAGTAACTACAACCGTAACATCTTCACTAAAACAAAAAAGTAATACCAGCCCTAAACCAAATGGAATATCTTCTGGTGAAATCATGTTAACAATCCTGAAATTAACAAATACATAAGTCAAAGTATGTATTCACAACATGAATGACAGCACTAATAATATGTAGTATGTGTGTACAAGTGCTTCCCATACACTGAATTACAGCAAACTGAAATAAGTGTATTGTAACCAATGCTGTTTGTGTTACACAATTCATATAACATGATAAACAGTGTCAAACTGAACTCCAAACGTTAAAGTGCAATGCAATCCAGTGTGACATATGGAACTATGAAAGTTAGGGAGAACATTATTATGTATTTGTGCCATATAAATTAACACTTCCATGAAATTATACTTGTACTGCCCGGCATGAGCATGAATAAGAAAATGTGAAAGAGATTACTAACAGAAGACGTGGCTTAAAGTGGACTGAACTGAAATATTCTATGCAATCACTTCTCAGCAACCTTACACAAGATACTCTCTGCAATTCTGAAGAGGAGGGGATTTCATTTATAACTGAAGTTGCCACCAGCCATTTCAAACACTAACTATTTAAATATGCAATGTGTTATAATAACTGTTATGAAGTAACAGTTTAATAGCACCTCTCTGACATAATGTGGCAAGTGCTGCAGACATATTCGATGGAATTATCAACCAGGCAGCATCATCAAAATGCAACTTGGAAGCACTGCACACAAAACACGCCACCTCTCTGACATAATGTGGCAAGTGCTGCAGGCATATTCGATGGAATTATCAACCAGGCAGCATCATCAAAATGCAACTTGGAAGCATTGCACACAAAACACGCCATGGCATAAAAATATTCTATACATCTCCTTTTAGACAGCATGTGAGGAAGTATGGGGAAAACTATGAAATGAAATAGTTCTACTACAGGAGACCAAGAGTGTCCACCATGCAGAATCTACAAGTCAAAGTTCACGGAAATAAAATCTTATGCTTTACTTCAAGCTGATTGTGTCTTCACATCTTTGATGTAAAAATAAGTAACAGATTCTCTGGGGGTCGGATGACATGATGATTTAAAGAGTTATATGACATTCCTGAGACATACTGGTGATGATAATAAAAACTTTGCATTTCCTTCTGAACAAGATAAATACTGGAGTGAAGAAAAAAGACTTCGCTCATTTCAGAAGCAACTACGTCTGATCATAGCAACAAGTATCAATTCAGTGCTCCCAATTCAGGGCAGAATAAAACTGTTATGTTTTGTCACACTGCTTGAATTCGTCTCATTCCATTACCATAAAATACCAATACAATACTTTCAAGGAGTAACGTTTTTTTCACCTTATAGTAATTACAATATTAAATGTATATACAATATGGATTCTCATTTGTCCCTTCACATTATATAGTTTTTTCGATAAGACGAGGTGAATTATTCAAGATGCATACGAACAAAATTTTGTCCACCGGCAGGTCATTATATTACAAATTACTGCCTGTGCTGTTCAACATACATTCTGACAGTTGTCAATGTCCAAATTTTTACGTTCTTTGTAATGACCTACATCTTAATTTATACCTCAATGACAGTAATTACGTTATTCACGCAACTTCCCAACTATACTGGTCCTGGATAGTACCCTGCACTAATGCACGAGTACGACTTGATCTCTGCACATGCAACTCTTTTACAAGTCCTAACTCACCATTGCGTCAATATTCCACAAAATATGGTGTAAGATTTCCGCAAAAACACTGTATACTTTTACAAGTCTTCTTTCACTGACACTTCCAAATATCACAACTTAATCGAAGCTACATTTACATCCAAACACGCATACGAAATTTTGCTATACAACTGCACAATAAACGCCTTCTTTACACGCGCCATCTCTAGCACCTCTCGCCATGGATTATACATAATCCATATCATCTGTGACGCATACTAACCCTCTGTGGTCGCCACATGAGATCACGGTCACAGAGTACGAGAACCACCGATCGTAACGTGTAACATAAACCAGCATACTAATTGCAATCAAGAACAAAACACTCGCTGCAATTTATTTCAAAATTTTGTGAAATTAAATTATAGGTGTGCATTTGGTGGGTTCTATAATGTAACCATTGTGTCACAATGCACGGCATAAACAACGTAAAAATACTCTTATTTTCTTAACTCGGTTTATACCGTTGTGATCAGCTATGTACATGGTTGATTATAAGAGCAAAGATAAAGCCGTCAATCACAAGGGGTTTTCATTATTAATATACCGATGATTTTCTACGTGTGTCGGTCCAAAGGGACCATCTTCAAGTAATACCTATATCAAGATTACTGAGAAGAAATACCGGTTGGCGAGTGACTGCAATATAAATGAGATCTCATTTGTGAAATTCATCAATTTATCCTGCAGGGTAAATGGGTTGTGTATTGCTGTCCTTTTTTTCATGTAGATTTTATGGCAAGTGGATGATAAAATAATTTTTCTTCTTTATAGTGAGCAATCTGTCAATTTTAACTGTTGTAATGGAAGTAATTGTTGTATGGGAGGAGGCTTATGTTTTGTCTTTAAATGGAGCGAAGTAACAATTCGGCTGTGTTGTAGAATTGGTCTACAACTGCCCAATTATGACTGAGCGGTGTCCATGTGGCAGTGGGGGCAGAACACGCACAGACATGGTACTTGTATTGTACACGATGCACATGGCACTGTGTCCATTCTACACTTCTGACATGCATGCATGAACATTGTGAACAGATCAAGACCCGTGTGCAGCAGACAGCCCGAAACATGTATTTGGCAAAGTAGCAGATATCTAGATCACAAATCATCTAGTACGGTCTACATAATCTCTGATGAATACAGTGTGGTCGACCAGTACTGCACTTGCCCCAAGAATTGTATGCATTGAGTTTTCAGAAAAGAGGTGTGGTATTTGGAAATGTAGGTTGGATGATGATTCTGGAAGAAAATAAAGTAAAGGTAAATATTAAAAATTAAAGCAGGGCAAATATCATGTGAGAGTATAGAGGGAAAGCGTTAAAATATAAAAATAGAAAATGTGGAGACATACTTAGGATGCAGGTGGGGTTATGTGTGCACTGTTGGTTTTTACATATTTTAGTTTATGAAGTAAGGAGCATGAAGAGAATTAAAAGAATTTATTTATAAATGTTTTAGAATGTCTGTAATATTAACATGTGATTAAGGTATGTGGTAAGTTAATCTGACAGGTTGAATTTGTGCAGATTGAAGATTCTGGATGAACTTCATATTTCAGTGCTGCAGAAATACTTTGTGGGTTGATACTGACATACTAGCATGGATATGTGATCTGTATTTTAAACAGCACTGGCAAAACACAACTGTCTTTCTTGCTTGTGATTATGGAAGTTCAAATGTTTTAGAGTTAACTCAATTATACATTTAGCTCCTTTGCCTTCCCTGCACATGAAAGAACAACCTTCTGAATTCATGTAACCGACAATCTTTGCTAATATTACACGTACAACACGGACATTGCATAATACCCCAAAAGGAGGTATGTGCATTTACCTTGCAAAGCAAAAATAAAGTGAAACTTCTTTTCCATCCCATACTCCCGCATGTTTAATAGAAAGGGCTTTTTAACAGTCTCTAGGCTCTGCCCACTTCTTCTACTAACAGCACTGAAGTTGAGTGGGTCTGTCAGCAAGTCATGGTGTGATAGTCAGAGTGGGAAAACCTAAGTTCTAGGAGACAATCCATATTTTGTCCACCAGAAATTCCACATGATCTGTACTTGGGTCAAACCCAGACACCTGATGACAGTCATCTGACCATAGCACAGCCATTTAGAAGTGTACAATCACATTTTGTCAGATTGGTTGGAAATTATGCGAGATGTTAGTTTTTCATGAATACAACTTCATATAATTTCTCAAATTTGACAAAAATTTCAAATGTGATAAAGTTTATATATGTAATGTAATTTTAAATCACTGCTACTTGTAACAGTAGTGGATCAGTCTCCTCTGCATTAAATCTGAGAAGTATGCAGATTTCATATCAATCACCAACATTAATCACAGTGACTGCTTGACTCTGACCGTCATTATTATTTGAAAAAATAAAGGTAATCATTCAATACCAGAGGCCCAACATTAATTTTGATTCTTAAAATATTCACATTCTGAAGTATGTACTTGTTTGCATTCAACACAACAAATGGCAGTTCTAAAGAGCCATAATTCCCAAGTCCACTTATGACACACATCACACAACCACAGATATCCCCACCATGGAGGTTGCCCAGTATAGATCTGTTGATGTACCTTAAAATGACTGCCGACTGAATGACATTAACACACATCAAGGTTATGGATGAACCTCACTATGTATTTGCAGATGCTTCTTCAAACTACACTTAACAATGAACGATGCTTTACAAATATGACAGTGATATGGACGCTCCCCAGTATGCTGACGTTGATGAATCTTCAAATGACTGTGAGTACGGAATGTCTTACTACATGCATCACAGGGATACGGCCGTTCCCCGCTATGTGTTCGTAGATGGTTCTGCAAGCTACCTAAAACACTAAACGATTTGTTACAAATATCACAGGGATATGGGCGTTCCCCACTATGTACTCGTAGATGTTTCTGCAAACTACCAACCACACGGAATGATTTTTGACAAATATCACAGGGATAAGGACGCTCCCCACTATGTATGCGATTATGTACCTTCAAATGACTGTGTATAATGAATGACCTATTACAAACATCACACACATATGGACGATCCCCTCTATGTATGCGTTCATGAGTCTTCAGAACACTCTTATGAATAAATGTCTTATTACACACGTCACACAAATAGGGGCGTTCCCCACTATGTATCTGTAGATGTTTCTTCAAGCTGCACTTTATGCTGAATGATCTATTACAGACATCACATCGATATGGACACTCCCCACTATGTACACGTTGATGTACTTGCAATTGACACTGCCACTTGAATAACTTATTGCAAACAACACAGACATATGGGCGCTCATGTATGCGTTGATGTTTCTTCAAGTCACCCTTTGTACAAAATGAATTACTACATACATCACAGGGATACAGATGTTCCAAACCATGCACCTGTAGGTGTTTCTTCAAAGCACCCTTTCCACTGAATGACTTTCTACAACAGTCACATTGATATGGATGCTCCACATTATCATTCTCTAGTTGCATTGTAGGAATGCTCTCCTGTAACAGATAATTCTGTTATTTGGCACTTCTGTTGCTCCATACATATTGACAAGAGAAGGCAGCAGGAACATGGGTAGGTTCCATACTGAAACATCTACCATACCAATATAATGTGTAAATCTCCAGCCACAGAATATGCCAAAAACAAACAAATATTTTCACATAAAAATGATACATAACATTCCCTACATGTAAGAAGAACTGAAAAGTGAAAAAAGGGGCAATGTCTTGGGTTGTAAGAAAACTCATGAAGCATGTATGACTGATACTCTTCCAGAAATACTCATGTATACATTCTGGTAAAATAAATGCCTCAGGTTCATTCCCCATGCAGTTGCCTATTAAATGCCTATGCTTATTGAAACAGTCTGAATGAGGCACTAATTCAGAAATAAAGTTCTCATGGCAATGACTGAGAAAGAGTCTTCATTTTTGGGAGGGCATCACGAAGTACTCTAATGAAGTAGATAACAAAATATTAATATAGTCAGCACAACAATTATTTATTACATCATACAGGCTACATGTTTCGACCTGTTAACAGGTCATCATCAGGCCTCCAGCAGAATAAGTCAAAGGTGCTGTTAAAAAATTGGGATCCCGATATTTTGTACAGTTGTAAACAAATATAAAATTTTATATTTGTTTACACTGTACAAAATATTGGGATCCCAATATTTTAACAGCGCCTTTGACTTATTCTGCTGGAGGTCTGATGATGACCTGTTAACAGTTCGAAACATGTAGCCTGTATGATCCAATAAATAATTGTTGTGCTGACGTATATTAATAATTTGTTATATAAGGAGTCTTCAGATATGTGACGCCCAGTCCAGTGGTACAAATTAAAAGACATTTCACATGAACATCCTATCTCCATAATTTCTGCTATGAAGATGGGGACATTATGCAGCTTTGAGATGTCTGTAATTTCTAGTAAGCTACAGTCCATCACATCCCACAAAACAGTAATAATCAAGACACAACTGAATGTCAAGTCACATCACATATAAGATACATACATGTGCTTACAACATACATATATGAATCATCACCACAAAAATCATCTCAAAATAGTGCTCACCTCTGATTTGGCCTTCATTATTGAAAATGCCGATGGTTTGTTACCCTCATTAGTGTCCACAGCAATGGGATCTCCTTCACTCTGAACATCCACATCATTGTCTACTTTCATTGTATCAGTGCTCTGTAATGAAATCTAAACAAAAGGAAAATTCCATTAGATTACATTTTCTTTGCAAAACACAGGGATGCATGCATTACAACCACTTCCAAACTGAAATGTTTAAAATGAGAATATCCTAAATGCAGGGATCCAGAAATATGGCAGGCATACCCAGAAAATGATCCAAATATTTTTCATCAGAATGGCATCTGACAATCTCTCTTAATATATAAAGCCCTGAAAGATGATTAATGGGACAACATCTTGCGCTGGAAGCAAAGCTCACTAACTCTGTGTGAATGAAAAGAATAGTAAAGTTGTCTTTACCGATGTCATGGAGGTATAGGCGGGATAGCTTCACTCATTCTTAACTTCAGTGCTACTGGGAGGCACATGGTTAATTTCACGTGAGAAAGAAACCCAGTACCTACAGAATAGCGGCCTGGTTAAGCCCAAGACCCAGTGTGGATTTTTTGGTGAAAAGAACAGTCTCTTGTCAGTGCAGGAACTCTAACCCCAGAAGGTCAAGCTCATTATGCACCCATCCTTCGATGATGACGATGATAGTAATAATAATAAAAATAGTGATAATGACATCATAATCCATGATAATAAACAAGGAACATGCACATTAATAGATGTTGTAGTTCTGGGAGTCAGAAATGTGATCAAGAAAGAAGTTAAGAAGATTTTAAAATATAAAGACCTCATAACAGAAATTCAGTACTTGTGGAATGTCCAAGTAAAAGTGATACTGGTAATAATAGTGGCAACAGGAACCATTTCAAAATCACTCAGACAATACCTGAGCAACCTACCAGAAAGCAAGAAATTAAGGAACTGCAAAAAACAGCCATATTGGGCACCGCACACATACTGTGGAAAGTACTAATGTGAAAGTACACAACATATTGCACTGCGAAATAACATAGAATGTAGCAAAAATTGTAAATACAGAACAGCTGCAACACTGTATACCCTAGAAACATTGTTTGTTTCAGGTATATATTTGTAAATAACCTGCATACAGGTGATAACAAGGATAATGATGATAATAATAATAATAATAATAATGGTCTGTTAAGTAAGTAAACTTATCAGTATCAATATATATATATGTGTTACTAGGATCTCTCGCATCGTTGCGGACAGAGGCACCTGGCGGCTAAAGTTGGAACGTCTAAAGGTGGGGGAAAGCAATGGCGAACTACCCCCAAGAACTTTCCCACGATGCAATGTGCCAGAGCCATACCAGTCACATGAGTGGGCTCTGGTTCCTGCCAAGACCAGCCTTCAAGACTGAATACTAATGAATGAATATAAGTGTCTATATATTTATTATCTTTCAAATAGCAGTTTCATGTTTTAACACAGAAACACTTCAAATATGACATTATTTCAGAATTAAAGCTCATATGGTGTTGAATGTGAAAAAGTCTTCAGTTACATGATGCCTTATGCACTGCTACAAACTTGGAGGACATTCAGAGGAACATGCTGCTTCAAGATTTTCTGTTATCAAGGTGGGAGGCATTATGGATCTTTGAATAACTGTAAATTCCTATTACGCTACACTGCATCACATCTCATGCAACAGTATTCTTCAAGAGATTAATTCAATGTCATTTAATACACATGTACAATGCACATACAAAGGAACACATACAACAAACATTTGAAATAACACAAAAAATAGCACCTGAAATCACAGCTCACCTCTGATTCAGCCTTCATTATGGAAAATGCTGAAGGAAGCTGAACATCAGTGTTCACAGCAATGGGATCTTTTTCACTCTGAACATCCAAAGCACTTTCAACTTTCATTGTATCTATGTTCTGCCATAAAAATGCAAATATAAGAAAATTCTATTAGATGACATTTCTTGTGCTCAATAGATTATGCCACACAGACAGCAGTATTCACAACAGCTGATTTTGACACTAACACTCCAACATTAAAATATCACCAATGCACGGCTCCAAAAAATCAGGCAGGATTGTGCAAAAAATTATACAAGACATTTTCACATCAAAATATTCTCTCTTCACATATGAAGTCCTGAAACATGATACAGGGTGCAATATCTTCTGCTGGGAGCATGCTCACTACACGTGACTGAAAACAGTTGTGGTGGTATCGGACTCCATGACATTGATGGTATATAACAGAGGTATAGCTATACCCATTCTTAAACTCCATCCTACATGGATGTTGATAGTGAACTTCATACCTCTGTCTACCCCCCACATAAGTACCCCACCATGTGATATACATGGAACAGGAGGCTGGGTGGGCTCCAGTCTGGTAATTTTGGAAGAGAGAAAAATCTTTTGCTCCTGACCAGCATTGAACCCCATACCATCCAGCCCATAGTGCAGTCACTATACCAAGTACGCTATCCAGGCTCTCTTCTTGTGGGACTCAAGCAAAATGAGGTCCCTATAATGAACACAGACCTTAGAGTTAGCATCTCAGGTAAAATCTACATTCTCTCTTAAACATCCTTCAAACATAAATTTCATACTTGATAACTAAGACACTAACTAAACTATGACACTGCTGTGGGTCACAGTTTATACTGAATGTATTGTTATTGTGCTATATGTATACATGACTATTTCCACATCTGTATAAGATCAATGGAATGTGAAATAAATGAATGAATGAACTTAAAAAATGACATCAAATCAAAGTTAAAGTCCTCAAGGTGGTAACTGTGAAAAAGTATTTTGGTATGACACCATGTACACTGATACAAATTTAGATATTTCAGAATATCAAGCTCTTCCAGTCTTGTGTGTTGTAAAATGGGAGGAATTATGCCCCTTTGAAAGATCCTTATATTTCCAGTACATTACATGACATAACATCCAACAAATCATTATGCTTCAAGACAATTATTTTGTATCACATAATACCTCATGTGTAAAAGACATGAATGTACATACAAATGCATACACACACGAATAAACAACCATCACAACGAAAAAGATCTCGAAACAAGGATCACCTCTGCTTCTGTCTGTATTACGGAAAACTCTGATGGAACATAAACTTCATCAGTGTTCATACATATGGGATCAACCTCACTCAGGCAATCCGTATCACTTTCTACTTTCATTTTATAAATATTCCGTTGTAAAATCTGAAATGCAAGATAGGTTTGTTACAATAACATAACCATATATCACGACGACATATTCATCCACTCTATCCTCTTCCATAATCCGTGGTTGATCATTCTGGGATCAAGTACTGTCACGGATCATAAACTGCAAGTAACACGACAATCCCGGACCACACAACAAACATCAACGATCAAACGACAATTTCCAGTCAATGGTACGACACACAGGTGGAATGATACATCAAACAGGTGGTGGCGTTTGTTGTGGTTGAGAAGTGTGAGTATATGTTACATGTTTTCCCTGGTTTTTAAAACGCGGTTTTTTACATTTGATAATTTTTGAAATCTAAGTGCGCGTCATATCTGATAGCGTCATAGACCCGACGCAGAAAAGTTGTGTTGTTTATAAAAGAGGAAATGAAGCAATGAAAATCATAATGTCCATAACCCTAGTCATGGGACAGTAAACACAAAGGTAGTAATACGGTGATGCTGAAAATATTTGTGTATTTTCAATGTTTAATATGTCGTTAAGGAGCAATAATTTGTGAGGCACCAGATGGGGGCATTGAGGCGGAAGGTGCTTCAATCTTAAAAATACTTAGGAATGAAGGAAGATCGGTCAACGTTTCTTGTAATACCCAGGTGCATTTTTGCACTTCATTTGACTCATCTATAGGGGTGGTGCCGGTGGGCATGGCCATGGTCATTGTTGAACATTTAGCTGTAATTTTAATTCATTCATTCATTCATTTATTTGGTCTTCTATAAATCTGTACAGATGTAGAATCAGTCACAAAACATTAAAATAATTACAAGTAAGTTCTTACATTGCATTCGTTAAAAACATACGTATAT
>Ga0123355_10010939_pt1 | contig 13964 bp, 4 predicted proteins | sample TergutEmb28metaG_3_FD_89872 | JGI IMG/M metagenome (GOLD analysis project Ga0123355, IMG submission 89872) | Embiratermes neotenicus P1 segment gut microbial communities from Petit-Saut dam, French Guiana - Emb289 P1 | ecosystem: Host-associated > Arthropoda: Insects > Digestive system > Gut ... | reverse complement strand
TGGCTATGGTGGTGTGGTATCCGTATGCAGGCTTCAGCCTGCATACGGATACCACACCACCATAGCCAAACCACAACGTAACACCAACACACATCGAACCAGAGCAATACAACTCATGAAATAACTCAACAAATAAGTCGCAAGCTCCTGAGGATGGTAGTATTAACACCCGAAACATGTTGAGCATTAAATAATGAAATAATAAAGCAAGTGACATCAAGTTGGTCTCTCTTTACTCAACTATCAAGATGATGCACGGTCCAATAAACATAAAGTCTTATTTGTTTTTGACTTCCTCCATCGCCTGCTCTGTTCAAGAAGCACGAAGTTTCTAAACCGGGCTGTGCTTCCGTCTTCAAGCAAAGAAAACATCTAATGAGGTGGACCTCCTAGACAGAGCCATTACCAGTGACTGGGTGACTGAGAATTGCTCTGTGCCTCCTAGTGACATTTATTTACACGTATCTGCATTGAAATTTCTGATCGTCCTGTTCGTACGGACACTGGGCCAGACAGCTGCACACACTGATACCGGAAGTAAATAATGTTGCTTGTTTGTTCTATTAATTATCCAAGTAGATTCTGAGTTTACTTTAATTCCCAATATCCCCAATCTTCTTTATTTGTCTAAGAAAGTTTTGAGGCCACACAGTGAAAAAAAAAAATGCTTAACGATTCTCCATGCGAAATATTTTACATTTTGACTAAAGACCGCTAAGAGTTTTGGTTTATTTTATTTTTAGACGCAAATACATGGAATAGACAAAGTTTTGAAGACTATTGACAACGAACATTTTTAACGAGGAGAGTTAGATCGGGGTTTGTTCGATTTACTGAGCAGCTCATCTTCCGTGTATCGGTACCTTCGTTCCGTAGCTCATTACTGAACGAGGCAGTCTGCATTCGTTACGCTTGATGCAGACATGTAGCAACTTCTGTTCCGATTTCCAGTATCCCTTATTAGAAATCTCTCTGGCAACGTTAAAGTGTTTTAGTTTCCTAGTAAGAGTTATTACATAAGGTTATGAGAGACGTCCTTTGAGAGCATCACGCTGGTGAAGATCATTACGGAATAGTTACAGTTTATAATTCACGTGTAAAGAAAAACCAACTTGATGCACAACTTATTCTTAGTATATTTCGTCAACCTCTACATGTTTCGGGCGAATCTAGGCCCATCATCAGGAGGTACAACCGTATGTATGCAACAATTGGTACTTATTACTGTTGTCCTGGTTAGAATGGAACAATCCAACCAGGACAACTGACAGCCATCTAAAACGAATAGTAAGTACCAATTGTTGTATACATACGGTTGTACCTCCTGATGGCGGGTCTAGATTCGCCCGAAACATGTAGAAGTTGACGAAATATACTAAGAATAAGTTGTGCATCAAGTTGGTTTTCCTTTACACAATTATATCGAGACGCACGGTTAACGAAACATAAAATTTAAAACCTAAAATATATAATTCACTTTTTTCACACAGTATATTTAGGGTGCTTAAATAATGGAAAGTTCTGTTAGGTTCCGCGAATGAGGGTTAAAATAAATGCCTACGGCATTTTGATCAGAAAAGCTGAAGAGAATAGAATCTTTGGGAGATCGAAGCGCTGAAGAGATGATAATATTAATGTTTGTTACAGCGGCGAGCCAACTGAGCAGAGATACGTGGGCAGGTTTGAAATGATTCGGTATAGGGAACAGTGACATCGCTCACGAAAGAGCAATTTGTCGTAACCAACCGAAACACAGTTTTACGGGAGAAAGAAAAAAATTGACAGATCCCTAATAGACCTATACATAAGCATGTCATGTTTTTACGACAATATAAGAAGAAGCAATTTTCTTGTGGGCAAAGCATTTTGACAGCAGGTGTGTTTGTAACCCAACTGCCTAATAATGCGGAAATCTCAATTTTACGAATTGTTTGGGTTACAATAAAATGCTGTTTTACGAGCGACATGACTACTCTGATGTGCCGTCGCGTTTCGTAAAAGTCGCTAAGCATATTGCTCGTTCATTTTGACCAGCCAACTGGAAAGGAAACTGCACCCTAGCGTTAGGGTTGCTAGTTGGTAGTATGTTATGTTGAATATAGAAGTCGTAGTAAATATAAGATGTTGTGTTGCGGGGACATAAGTGACGTAACGTTTGTGTGTCTGAAAAGCAGGGCCATATAATTTCCACACAGCTAATTCAAATTAATTACGATTTTGTTTAATTAGGTCTATACTGTGTGTGTATAGGTATGTATGTATGTGTATATATGTATGTATATATATATATATATATATAAAACCTTAAAATACCATCTGACCAGAACGAAACAAAGAGGCATATGTCAGTGCACGTAGATTGCTCCAGTATTGCGAACTGTTGGACAAAATATCCGCGATATTTCGCTATATTTCAGGATTTTTGTCTGTTTATGTACTCATTCCACGATTTCTCTCGGAAACCCGAACGATGTTCCGCGGACCACTGTTTGAGAAACACTGCTGTATAGCGTGGAATATGCTGTTGGTGAATATAGCCTGGCGGTTGCTTGGATGGACTGAGCAAAACCACACAAGTCCTAAGTGAGGGAGCTATATATCATACAGTCTATATACAGTCGGCAAGGTGCGACAGGATTTGTCGGCAGAGTGGGAAGACAAGATTTGATTGCCTTCATCACGCCAGAACACTGCGAGGAACATGTGTTCTGGCGGACCTGCGAGATAAGATTGCCACTTGCTACTGATTTGAATATTTTCCGGTGGAACAGTATTAACGAGGCAGTTGAGTGCTGTGCTGTCGCTCGGTTCGTGTGTACATAGAGTGCGACGCTTTCTGCACCGAGGAGCAAAATGGTATATGTGCGCTTTATAGCGTTGTTGCTTTCCGTTTGGGCTTTATGAAATATCCAGAAGGAGAAACACAAAGGGAACTAGAGGAAGAGTGATGCATGTCGTTGATATCTGGGAGATAAAAATTTGGAGCATCTGCTCAGCGGATCCGCTGCTAGTCACACATTGCATACATCCCCAACCATTTTCCTAAACGTACAAATTTACCAAAAATATGTGCAGTTCACTGCACATAAGGCATCACCAGCCCACATGCTGGATTTTATTGGTGGCTTGACAGAGGAGCCGTTCCTGGAACCCATCGGCGTTACGGAAGGAAAATCCGTTAGTGTCGCTTCTCTTGTTGCAAACACTGAGGTAATTAAAAGGAACGCCTTTTTAAGACCATACATACTGCGCATCACTCCATAGCACGCACGCTTTTGGATTTCGTGCGAGCTGCAAGAGGGGTTACTGGCACGAAAATTGGGAGAAAATTTCTATAAACGATGGAAAGGTAAAACGCAAAGAAGGTCGATAAGGAAGGGAATGGGAACAAAAAAGTGAATGGTGAACAGCTGTGATTTGTGGTTTATTCAAGCATATTGTCAGAAGCTGGGCTTTCATATCATCATATTCGGCTTTATAGCCTTGCATAATATTATGATAAATGATTGATGAGATGGAAAGAACCTGAAAGCAATACAATGAAGTAAAACGTAACAAGAAGAAGATGAGGCATAAAAGATGGATGTGTAGAGGAGAAAGGTGGCAGTGAAAATAAAAATTGTAAGAAGAAATACGAACTAAAGAGAAGGAAGAGACTGCGAGGAAAATCATAGAGCGAAGATTTAATAGTAAGAAAAATAAGATGCAGAAACAGAAGAGGAATGGATAGAAGTAAAATGATAAAGATTGATATTACGTATTATTTACGTCATATTCCCTCGTCTATTGTTCAAGTGCCCAAAACGTATTTTAATACTTAATTACACTTAATGGATAGTGTTTGAAAGCGTCACAAGTTGATTGGTACGGTCAGGCAGCCTACTGATGTGAGGTGGAAGCCTAGCAGAAGCAGTGGTTTCCCACTGTCACTGTGTCCGGACCGACTGTTTGGCCCATCATTTTGTAACCAAGTGCATTTCCTATGCTGGAATTTCGTCCGGAAGGCAGTGGTGACTGCCTGTGTACAGAAGGGCTTTAGACATGTGACGTCTTGATTTTACCTCCACTGACACGAAGTCTGCTGTAAGTCTAACGCTCTGTCTTTTATTCAGTTCCCTATAGACTGGCAATACACCGTCCGTCTGTTGAACCGTCCGTTCGTCGCGTGATTCGACTGTGCCAATCGGAATTACATTTACTATAGAGCAGCGTCTGGTGAAATGCTGTATGGCGAGATTACAGCGACGTTTTTGTTCATATTTGTTGTACAAACCTTGTAGAACATACGAGGATGACCGTAAGAACAATAACTAGTAACATACGGAACTTCTGACGGGTAGGAAAAGGAAAATATTTGCTGTTTTCTGATATACGACTTATCTTAGTCTGATAGATAAATACTAACGTTTCGGAGGAATATGTGCTTCCATTTGCAGAGTAAAAGTATATAGTTCCCTCAGCATGAAGGTAGCGGGTCCGTACGAGACATTGATGTCTCTCTACAAGTCTGCTTCACAACCCGCCTGGCAAAACAGAGATTTCCTCTATAAAAGAAACTGATTTTTAGATGTAATTATTATCAAATACGAAAGTTTACCACTCCCATAGAATCACAAAAGGAGTGACAAACTCAGGTACAGATTACGAGTAAAATGAACGTGTTGGAAGATGAAACGGCGGCTGAGTTTATTGTCGCCCGGTACAAGACAGGCAATATACGTATGACGCAACATTGGGACGCGTTCGTGCAACCTTTGTTGCAGTGGAAAAATAATAAGTTCTACGTATTGTGAGTGTGTGTTTGTAGCTTTAGGTATCCAGCATGCAATGCGCATGCGCCATGTGCTCTGCAATATTGTTCCACATTATCTCATAAACGGCACGATTTTCGAAAAAAAGAGTTATCGAACATTAAATTGTGTTTTTTATCTCAGTAATTAACCAACTTGATGCACACAATTTGTGTTTTACAAAAAGTTTATTTCATGCCTCTACATGTTTCGAGCACATGTGCTCGAAACATGTAGAGGCATGAAATAAACTTACTGTAAAACAAAAATTTTGTGCATCAAGTTGGTTAATTACTGAGATAAGTATACTGAGATACACGGTCAGCAAAACGTCAAAATTAAAATGTGTTTTAAATTTCTCTACACCTTTCGTCTGAAACGTTTCTCGGTCTAGGAAGAGCTGAACGAAATGTGATCCAAAATGCATATTGGATTTCAAGTACAGTACCCGTTATTCTTATCCGATTGTAATGAAACTTCAATTTTCTCTCGACAGATTTAAAAAAAAAAATACTCATATAAAGTCACCGGAGGGAAGAGACGCTTGGAGACCTAGGCGTAGATGGGTGGATAATATTAGGATGGATCTCCAGGAGGTGGCATGAGGGTATGTGAACTGGATTGGGTTGGCCCAGGATAGAGACAGGTGGCGGAAACTTGTGAGTGCGGTGATGAATCTTCGGGTTCTGTGAAATGCGGTGAATTTCTTGACTAGCTGCAAACCCGTTAGCTTCTCATGAAGGACTCTGCACCATGGAGTAAGTATGTACTCATATAAAATTCATGAAAATTCGTCCAATGGGAGCCGAGTTATTCCATGCGGACAGACGGACGGACACACGTACATGATGCAGCCAATATTCACTTTTCGCAACTTTGCAAGCGCGCCCTAAAACTGTCTCCTTCCTCCACCCGAATCTTTAGCAGTTACTGGTTAATCTTTTGTGTGTCTTCGGTTCATCCGAGCCCATTTATGTAGCCCCAAATGTACGCACCTCCATTCGGGAGGTTCCCCCTTCAAGTCTCATCCGGATAACGGCTGCTGTGAATAAGATTGTTGGTCGATATTTTTTTTTTTTTTTTTTTTTTTCGAATTCTCCAGGCGGATGTCGGCTTCATGCCAGGATGTGTTCAGTCCCAGACATAGCGAGTGTTCGTCTGTCCGTCTCCTTATCTCTGACTATCTCAATTTTTTACAAATATGCATAATGCCAATCCTGAATATCTTACGAAATCCACTGTATTTTCCTTAATTATTACTGTCACTCTAAATTCAGTGGCACACACAGCCTCTCGTTACTGCCATCCATTATTAAGAAGTACCACACTCTTTAAGCGAGCAGGAACCAAAATGTTCAAAAGCAGTATCTAATCATATAAGCCACTGCGACACACTGCGGTAAGGACTATAAGCTGCGTTCTGTTATTTCCTAGTAAATGGGTAAAGTGCATTCTTGTACAGGCACTGAGGCTCTGTATAGGCCATACGGCCCATAAGGGGAGTAGAGGTATAGCTCTACTCTTTCTTGACCACGACACTAGGAGGGGTGAGAGGTCAGCATCTCGCCCCGGCCGCTCTTTACCCCCGGGGAAGACCCGATACCCATTGTACAGGAGGCTGGGTGGGCCCCAGGGCTGGTCTGGACGGGTGCGGAAAATCTCTACCCCCCCGGGATTCAATGACCGAACCTTCCAGTCCGTAGCCTGTCGCTATACCGACTGAGCTACCCGGTCCACTCTCTTCTAGTGCCTTTCCTGTATTTGTTAATGCTGATATCGCTGCTTTATTGCATGCCATAAATACTGAGGTCGTTAAATGACTAGGTACAATTGAATGTCATTTGTCAATATCTATTTGTTGTCAGAGCGAACACAACGTTTAGAACACTATATATTCATTTTTCTTCTACGGCACGGTTCGGCGGTTTTGGCTACCATCAGGTGGAGGTTACAACAACATACAGGGAAAAAAAATACGGAACTGAAGGCCTCCCCTTCGTCGTTAACGCACTGATATATATAAACGTTAGATAATTCTTCACTGTGAGGGAATAATAGTCTAAATTTTCCCCTGTATATGTTGTTGTAAATTCTACTTGACGATAACCAAAAAACCGATCGAATGATATAGCAGATGACAGTTGAATGCATAGTGTTCTAAGAGGTGCACCCGACCTGACAATAAGTAGAGACATTATTTAACACAAACAATAGGATGACAGTACCAAAACAAATCACCCCTTTTCATTCCAAGCATTAAACATCACACAAAACATTCCTTATCGTTGTGCGTGTCTTTATTTGTTTGATCCAAACGTCCGTTGAAGAACTGCTTCCCGCCATCTCACATGTAGTTAACACAAACTAATTTGTAGAATTCTGTAGTATTCGGACGATGATATCCGAAATTTAGAGCTATACCTTGCGGGATTTGTTCATGCTCTCTGTTGCAAATGTACAGAAATGCGAGAACTACAAGGAGGTAAACAGTAGTGAATTACTATAACGGCTTCGTATAGTGGAAGCCAACGAGATGCAGAATTTCTCAACTTTATTTTGATAAAGAACTCTACATGTTTCGGTCAGATTTACTGTCAATCATCAGGAGGCTTGATACTGTATTCACAGCAACTGGTATTTGTCATGCTAGTTATGTTGACTGTCTGGACTGTCTGCTAGCAGCCAGTCAACATAAATAACCAGACAGTCAACAAAACTACTATGACAAATACCAGTTGCTGTGTATACAGTATCAAGACTCCAGATGATGGACAGTAAGTCTGTCCGAAACATGTAGAGTTGTATATCAAAATAAAATAGAGAAATAATGCACCTTGTTGGCTTCTATTATACAAATATATCACGATGCACGTTCTTTAGAATGTAAAATTACTATAACGGAGTAGTTAGGCTACCAAATACTGATACAAAAAAGTTAGGCTGAGTAATATATGCCATGTTTAGAATGAGCCTTCTTAGGCCTACGTTTGTATGCTGCAGGTGTCAGACATGGACGTAGCCCGTTGTTGGTCTCTGTGATGGTATATGTTTCCGTGTTATAGAGGAGACTTGCTCCGCGTTACACATTCCGTTTGTTGTTTTATTGAAAAGGTGGATTGGGAGAGGTGCTGTCAAGGGGTGGATGCGTGCATCAAGCTGGAAGAAGGAAGCTGTAAGCCAAGGCATGCGAGATCAGAGCAGTCACTTGACGCAGGGGTTGAAAATATTCACCTGTAACATATCTGACCCTTTGCATATTGGTTGCTGCAGTCTACAAAAAAAAAACACTTCTGTTACCATATTTCAGTGATAACTTGAAATTTCTATTGCTTTAAATCCACTGACAGTTGACATTATTTGTCAGGCAACAGGAAGGTGAAAATTACTGACATCTGGGATGTAATTCTATGTAATTTGGTCGACAGATAGGCCAAGCACGTTTCTGAGAAACCTGTCTACCAAAATACACGGCGTCACATTGTAATATATGCACCTCATCTTCGTTTTAATTAGGCATGCTTGATGATGGGATCCTGTCTTCTCTCTGCAGATTAGTTGTAACGTAATTCCAACGAACACAACTAACTTTGCTGTCATTAAACTACACACATATGCGACTACATGATTCAGCCAGCTACTTGGTCATCTGCAGGCCGCTGAACTACGTAAAACACAAAAAGTACCATAACAATTGCAAACTTATATGCAGGGTTATTCGAAATGATTGTCGGCACTTTAACAACTTGCCACCTCGTTCTCCAGATGCAACCTCATGTGATTTCTTTCTATGGGGTTACGTCAAGGATCAGGTTTATGTTCCTCCTCTTCCCGCAAGTATCCCGGAACTGAAGGTACAAATCAGAACCGCCATCGAAACCTTCACCGCTGACATGCTACAAACAGTTTGGAACGAACTCGATTATCGTGTTGATGTTTGTAGAATCACAAAGAGTACACATGTAGAGCACCTGTAAAGTATGTAAGAAAAACTTGGAGTGTTGTTCTATTAAATAAAAAAACACATACACTCCTATCTCAAGTGTGTTGTGTATGACAAGTTGTTAAAACCCCAACAATCATTTCGAATAACCCTGTACATATAGTATTTTAGTAGTAGATACTATTGCTACTAAATACTAAATATTAATACTCCTTACATCAGGAAGTACTAACGCCGCCTTCTTATTTGACAGGTGTGTGGTATGTACATATTTCGAAAAGTACCTCATTCAAACCAAACCAGACTCCGGACCGAGGTCAGGTTTTCTTCAGTCACTCCAAGAAAAACGAATCATATTACACCTAGGCCACGACCGCTTTCTTTAAAATATTTTGCCATTCACGATTAACCATTCGTGACTCCACGAGGCGCTGTGTGGTCTGAGACAGTGACAGCGTTGTAAAACAAGCCGTGACAATACGGCGTGTTGCATACATGGGGCTACTTAAAAGTAACCCATTTACCTTGAGAAAATTCGTATTCGATCTGCCGCTGAAGGCGGGCGACGGCCGGATAAGGAAACATGCACCTAGTGGTGACGGTGTCAGAGTTGTCAGGTGTTTGCGTGGCCCTAAAGAATGAGTGGATGCAGATTAGGTTAGGTTAGGTCAGGTCAAGAGTGGAATATCCTGCACTGGAACATAGAATATCTGGCAGAGCTGTACACAAAGCATTCGCCAACATTTGAGTTTGACTTGACTACATTCTGAAAATGTACCGTAACAACAGTTGTGAGCAAAGAGATTTGTCTTCGCCAGACTCGTGACCATTGCGGTTTTCCGTGGTTATAACCATCCAGAAGTTGCCTTAAATACATTCGCGAAAGAAGTTGTACTTCTGCCATGGAAAAAGTAAATTGTAATAATTATTGTGTGCTTATTGGCCGTAATCTTAAAACGTTAAGACTTTTTATTGTAGTCGTGATCTAGAAATTGTCTTTGTGAGTCATCATGAAGAGAAGACTGTGGTTTGGTAAAATTTGTGTGTTTGATAATTTTGTGCGAAACACTGAATGGCACACGAAGTCTCTATTTGAGAATAAAGGTAAAGTTAAAGGTAAAGGTAAATCAGTCCCATTACATGCCCGAGGTACCTAGAGGGTTCCAGGAAGTTAAGGTTCCCAGATTACGTGACATTGGCCCAGGATGGTGGTAAGGTTGTCAGCCTTACGCACCGGCCGTTTTTACCCCCCAGGAAATACTCCTGGTACTCATTTCTGTTAGAGGCTGAGTCGACCCCAGGGCCATAGTGCGATCGAAAGGATTATGTCAATGGAAAATTCAAATTATACTATCTGGAATCAAACCAGCGACCTTCCGATTTGTAGCGCAGCACCTTAACCGCTGTGCTACTGCGGTCCTCTTTTGGGATTAAAGCAAGTGTTGTAACGGCTCCGCCAATTATTTAACTAATGCAAATTAACGTAGTATGTGCACTGTAGAATCTGCACTACGAATGCCCTATGTTCAGGTCTATTAAGCGTGATATTTATGTTGTCGACAATATCAGTTCAACATTAAAGCACAGGTATTTGGACCGTCTTGCTACAGGAATTACTAAAAACATAAACAATCTCCCTTTCAGTCTCAACGTCTAATATTAGTATTTCTTGCTCTCTATCTCCCCGCCTTTTCAGCCAATACGCGCTTCACCACTCATAGGTGTAATAATAAAATTTGTGACGTGTACTTTACATATTTGGCGTTCATAGGGCCGTGCATCGTAATATATTTCTATAGTAAAACCATTTAAATGCACCAATGTCTCAAGTTTATTTTATTTTATTTTATTTTATTTTGCAGTAACATTCTACATGTGTCGGACAGTCTTTCCGTCCATCATCAGGAGTTCAAGACTACACATATAGCATCCAAACAGATACTACTGTCTGCTTGCTGCTAGCTAGCAAGCAGACAGCAGTATCTGTTTGACAAATTCCTGTTGCTGTATGTACAGTCTTGAACTCCTGATGATGGACGGAAAGACTGTCCGACACATGCAGAGTGTTACTCCAAAGTGAAATAAACTTGGGACATTGGTGCATCTTGTTGGTTTTACTACACGAGTATACTTCACACTTCAGTTTCTGTACTGTGTTCTGTGTGCTGGGTCCGTCAACCTTACATTGTTATATCCATTAAATAGACTTGGAGGTCAGTGGAGAATGCAAAGTGACACGAGAACGCAGCTGGTAACTCTTTGACCCTTCCTTCGGGCGCGTATTGCCATTTATATGATTTATTTCGCGCACATGCAAATTGTTGCCGTCATTCAGGAATTCATAGTGATGAGCTGTCCGTAGGTGTTTGATTGTTAATTTATTTCAGGAAATGTTTTCAAAAACAGAGATTCCACACGTTATATATGAATCGGCAGCCGTGTCCTGTTTTAAACTGAAATTTTTGTGTCTTGTCGAATGACAGTTGCAATGTCTGTATAAATTAACATTACACAGTGACTTATCCCTCTCTTACCCGAATCAATCACGCAGCACGCAAGTATTCCTGTACTTAAATCTCCCTTCCTTGTACCCCTTCAATGCCATATTTTTTATCTTGCACTTTCCACCCCTCGTGCTGTAACCCCTTCCTGTTTCCCTTTAGCGTCTGCTTGGCGTCACGTTATACATCCTGTACTCCACTTCCTCGCGCCGTTTTAGCATAGGATGTTGGGGCCTGCAACACGTGGTACATGCCATGGAGCCGCTTGAGAGCACTACAGCCTGTCTCTTGATTTCGCCTAACAAATAAACACTGTTTTCAGAAATCGATACTGCGCGAAACGAGTAAAGCAAATCATTGCAGTAAAGCTTGTACGGCGTAGGTGTGAGGCCCGTGCCTAATTTCAGAACACCACATCACTGTCTTTATCTTTATCGTTCAGATTAAGATTGATATAAACTACAGAATGCACGGTACAACGATAGAGATAGTTAGTGCGCAACAAGCAAACTCAACAACCACAGCTACAAGAACACCAAGATAAAGTTACTGAAAACAAACGCACCAATATGGTTTAACAAGATGTGCAAAATTATTATAATGTAATTAAATAAACCACATCACTGTGTTTGAAACATAAGTAGTTATCGAAGATAATACGAATAACATTTAAAATTACGGAACTTTACGTTCTAAAAATCGGTGACTTCGGCATATACTTCAATACAGGATACAAATTTATTTAAGTAACACACCAACAAATGCACATATATAGTCTTTAATGAGCTAAAATTTACATTAAAACACTTAAAACGCTCCTACATGTTTCGATCATACGATCATCCTCAGGGAGCCTACTTTATTCCTTGCTGAAGTTACAGTCTAAAACACTCAGTGATTTACTTCTTTATATTAATTTGGTGCTGTGGCAGCATGTCTGTAAGTAAAAGTGAGTTTACTAAGTAGATTGTTAAGGCAATATAGCAATAATTCAATGCAATAAGTATAATTATTACACAAATAATTAGGCCGTATAACCAATATAGCCTAATTATTTGTGTATAATAATTATACTTACTGCGTTGAATTATTGCTATATTGCCTTAACGGTCTACTTAGTAAACTCACTTTTACTTACAGACATGCTACCACAGCACCAAATTAATATAACGAAGTAAATCACTGAGTGTTTTAGACTGTAGCTTCAGCAAGGAATAAAGTAGGCTCCCTGAGGATGATCGTATGATCGAAACATGTAGGAGCGTTTTAAGTGTTTTAATGTAAATTTTAGCTTATTAAAGATTATATATTTGCCTTTGTTGGTGTGTTACTTAAATAAAATACAAAATGCACGGTGCAACGATAAAGACAATATACAGGGTGGCTCAAAAAGAACACATGTTTTTGAATGCGATTTCTTTCTTTGGGGTTACCTCAAATCAAAAGTCTACGTTCGAAAACCTCGTACAGTCGACGATCTGAAAGTTTCCATTCGCAAAGAAATTGCAACTGTGCCACAAGAAATGTTAGCAAATGTGATGCAGAACTTTGAGGAGAGGCTCCGGACGTGTGTACGGCAAGAAGGACGCCAACATTCCGATATAATTTTCCGTAATTGAGTAATCAATGTAAGTAATAAAAACTGCACTTATTACAGGTTGTTTTGGTGTTAACAATTTTTTTAGATTGAAAATAAAAAAGTTACAATTATTTGAAAAAATGCATTCTTTTTACGCCACTGTGTACAAAATGTCTCAATGGAAACAGAACTACTTTTAGACAACACACACTGAGGGAGGTAACGTCCATTTTGTTTCTCAATGTGTGTTTTTAGAACTGATATGAGCTTGAGAATGCCGTATCCTAGGTAGAAACATGTAGCAATTTTAGATAAAAAGGACTCTGTTGTCTGAATGTAGTTGTGTTGTGACTGATACAAATTTTGTATATTACACTATCCTGGCACAGTGGGATGTCACATATAAAGGCATTCAATCCGCTCAGCTGTATGGAAGGATCGCTAGTAATGAAAACGACTAATATCTGTTAAGCTTGCATTCTATTTTGTAGGAAATTGCCTATTTCTGTTGAGTGCAGTCATTTGGGAATGTACAGTATTAGTCTCTTTGAAAATCGGAATTGACTTCTGCTGAAATTATGCGAACCACAAAGCAATTATCTCCGTTAAAAACCAATTACGCAAGTGACGTCAACTGCTACCATTTCATTCCAGTGTTTCCTAACTTCTGGGCGCTTCGTGCATATGTCTGTGTAATCATATATGACTGACATACAAACAGAGTTTCGTTGTGTGTAAGAAATATCATTTGATTCGTCGTTTTGACGAAGTTGGTGGACGTTTGCATTTTGAGCACGTGTCTGTGCATCTGTTCCGATGTTTCTTCTCATAAATCACTGAACAAACTTGGATATAGTTGAGAATTACGTAAAGTGAATTAAAGTTGTTGAATGAGATCAGTTTTGGTTTGTGTCGGTGTGGTGTAACAAGTTTACGAGATATGCAGGTTTAGTAAGTTGTTTATGATATAGTTTATTGGAGAGAATTGTGTATGTGTTTATGTAGGTATGTACGTGCGTACGTTTGTATTAATGTATGTATGTATGTATGTATGTATGTATGTATGTATGTATGTATGTATGTATGTATGTATGTATGTATGTATGTATGTATGTATGTATGTATGTAAGTATGTATGTATGTATGTATGTATG
>Ga0123355_10010937_pt1 | contig 13965 bp, 7 predicted proteins | sample TergutEmb28metaG_3_FD_89872 | JGI IMG/M metagenome (GOLD analysis project Ga0123355, IMG submission 89872) | Embiratermes neotenicus P1 segment gut microbial communities from Petit-Saut dam, French Guiana - Emb289 P1 | ecosystem: Host-associated > Arthropoda: Insects > Digestive system > Gut ... | reverse complement strand
TCATCCAGACTGTTCGGGAGTGGATACGCCGCCAACCACAAGCCTTTTTTCAAACGGGCATCAGGATGCTTCCAGAAGGTTGGAAAAAAATACGTTGACTCCGGAGGTGAGTGCAAGTAAGTGTTTGGCAATTATGGTTACAAAAAAATCAGTCCCGGTTATATTTGAACCACCTTGTATTACACTGTAGATGAGGTGTCGTATAAACCGATGTCGTTATAACCGGGTTTGATTCTGTGTGTGCGATACCACAGCATATATGACACTGTAGACGAGGTATCGCATAAACCGATGTCGTTATAACCGGGTTTGATTCTGTGTGTGCGATACCACAGCATATATGACACTGTAGACGAGGTGTCGTATAAACCGATGTCGTTATAACCGAGTTTGATTCTGTGTGTGCGACACCACAGCATATATGACACTGTAGACGAGGTGTCGTATAAACCGATGTCGTTATAACCGGGTTTGATTCTGTGTTTGCGATATCACAACATATACGACACTGTAGACGATGTGTCGTAAAAACGGATGTCGTTGTAACCGGGTTTGATTCTGTGTGTGCGATACCACAGCATATATGACACTGTAGACGAGGTGTCGTATAAACCGATGTCGTTATAACCGGGTTTGATTCTGTATGTGTGAGTGTGTGTGTGCGTGCGCGCTTAGCAGAGAGCATACATTACTGTCGTCTGCGACATCTCTCTTTAACATAATTTATCCTCTCAAATGTCATACCACAATCAGTGCAGTGTTAGAAATGAGACTGGATTATTCATTATATTGTTAATCGTGAATTTCAGCTTCTAAAATTGAAAGAATATCACTTGACGTGTCACTCGCCTTCTCGCTATAGCGTATTTAACGCATTATCCATGGAACGGTGGCCAGGCCTCCAAACCTCAGCAAACACAGGTAACCTTAACGTTGTAACAAGTTCGCTTTGTATCCGTCTTCTTGAATTACGCATAAAAAGCAGACAGAGCCTATTGATATTCAGATACATGTTGAACTTTTAGCCATAAAGCTCGTCAGAAACATTTGTTGTTTTGATAAATACAATATGAAATGCTCTCAAATTTCGTGGGAAGTTCAGCTGTTCTTGATTTTATAAAGGCAAATGTAATGCTCGTGTTTATGCAACTCCAAGTTTCAAACTCGCCAAAATTTGCGTGTTTCATTTTATCAACCACGTGACGGCAACAATAAACATGCGAAGACTGGGAATCTACCAATAGACCAGAGCATTCAGAGTTGCCTTGTGATTAACAAACACTATATTATTATTTCCGAAACTCCAGTTATGTTCCCAAAAACCAACACCACAACCCGAATTTTAATGCCAGTTACATCCACTGATGGATTCAATTATCTCCTGTCTGTGTTGTGAAGATAATTAGAGCTTACGGGATTAGCTGACTGAGTTTAACCTAACATTTTATTTCAGAAGCGACTTAATCACATAACTACCAATTATGCTTTTTTTCATTGCATAGCATATTTCCAAAGAAAGAAATAGATATACTGATATGTTCATTATGCCAATGATTGTAGAAGCAGAGAATGGAGACGCCGCATGGAATTCATGAATAGCACTTTTTATGTATTAAGGGGGGGGGGGACAGGAAGAATGTTGGGAAGCAGAATTGTACCTCTTTCCCTTCAGAAGAAATGTCGGTCTCGAGTAAGCGGTGACTTGTCAAATTAGCCCCTGTGGTCTTGGCGGAGGCCCTCCTCCGTCAAGTACCTAATTATTGTCGCGGTATTACGAGGGCCTTATGTCTGGAACAACAGTGTTACCTCTTGTCATCTGACAGCAGAGGCACTACCCCTCAATATCCGTCTCCTCTTGCCACAGTACCAAAACTTGTTCTTTGCTTTGATCCTCGCAGGTGTCTGCATTCTTCCCTATACATGTTTAAATAAGGCACAAAATATAATGAAAGTTACAATACGGTGCAAAACGTTACATATGGTACAATCATGGCTAACTAGTGGTTTTTTTTCGGCTCCATATCTTCAAACACTTCATGCCTTTCATGTGATCAAATCCTTCGCATTTTCCACGAAATGTAAAAGGAATACCGCCACAAACACGCTGACCAAAGAAGACAATTGTAAACTAATTTTCTTCCTTTGTAAGGAAACGCAGGTTTAATATTCCACCACCTCCGTATACTAACTTTCCAAACAGCTCTTTAGACAAGTAAAAATCTTTCAAGAGGGTTATGGACGTCCTGCCGTTTTAAGACTCGTACGTATTTGGGCTCCACTTTCTAAGGCAAAGTGAAAGAGACGCTGCCGTCAATTCTATACAATCATCTTGAAATTTTGTACGGTAAAGCTAATAGGCCAATTGCTCAGACGATCCCGGCGACCGTGCAGTCTAAATTATAGGTCTGCGGCGGCTTCATTGTTTGGATCGCGGATTCGAATCTCGCCGGTGTCCTGGAAGTTCGTCGTCTGTGTTTGTTGTGCATTTTGTATGTAGTGGCCTGTGCGATGAGATAAACACTCGTTCAGAGGAGTCCTATCGGGGGTGTGGGTGTGTGAGTGTGTGTATGTGTGTGTGTGTGTGTGTGTGTCTAATTGTGTGTGATCCAGCAACCTCACCGTGGTGGGCTAGGACCAATTTGAGCTGTTGCGCCACAGCAAACCTGTAACGAAACTTTTTGTGCAATATAAAGTTATTTCGGTTTTAATGGTTAGAAGTAAAGAACATTTTTGGCGCTACGCACTCATGAAAATTTGTGCGGTGTTAGACAATCAGCAGACTTTATACACAATATTTCTAATAAGGTATGCATAGAAGATATTTTCTCTCTCCTACTTCCTACTCCAGAAATAATAATCACTTCCTTATTATGACCTTCGCATTGTTTATTACGTGGGCCGGGTAGCGCAGTCGGTATAGTGGTATAGACCCCCACCGGGATTCGAATCCCGGTGGGGGTGAGATTTTCTGCACCTGTCCAGAACGGCCCTGGGGCCCACCCAGCCTCCTGTATAATGGGTACCGGGTCTTTACCGGGAGTAAAGAGCGGCCGGGGCGTGACGGTGACCCCTTCTAGTGCCGTGGTCAAGAAAGAGTAGAGCTATACCTCTCCTTCCCCTATGGGCCGTACGACCTGTACAGAGGCTCAGTGCCTGTACAAGGGTGCACTTTACTTTTGCCTTATCGTTCATGATATAATGTACTAGGATTTACAACTTTGTTAATTTAGCTGCCCTTACAATATAACAAAACAGAGAATTTATGCCTCTTTATCTAAAAAATTCACACTTTTTTCTCAAATTCGTACCGTGCAACTTGATATTATCAAAGTTTTATTTATTTACCAACTGATGCACCAGTGAGTTGTCTTAAAAATATTAAAATTTACATTAAAAAGCTCCGACATGTTTCGGTGTTAAAGATACACCATTATCAGGGAGCGCATTAATTCGTTCTAACTAAAGTTACAGTTGTTAAAATAGTCCATTAAAACACATCGGTGTGTGGTTAATACGGTGGTGGTGTGGCTGCACAGTCCCACGTGTTACAGTTATACGACAGTCTTCAAGGAAAAGTATGAGGCCTATCCACAAATGTAGTCTACCCAAGTTTATTGCCATCTACATGTGCATTAGGAATTCTATTTTGTGTAAAAATAAGAGTTTATAAAACCAACAAATGCAAGTCGATTAGGATATTCCTGCTTAGTTCTTATTCTGGTGATACTTTATATTTTTATTGCCTATACCGTAGAGGAGAAAATATGACGGCATTAAGAACACTATCTTAATATTTATTGGGAAAATAGTCGATCTTTGATCTAATACTCATAATAAAGCCATCAATACACTACGTTGGTGAAATATATATACTGTACTTTACTGTTAAAGGAAGTCATAAGAGTAGTTAGTGCCCAACGTTCCTTCAAGAATCAATGCAATGTAAGAATACAGATTTTATACTTAAGTTCCTGTAGTTTGTCATTCCAGTTATTTTAATTATGCGATTATGCTTTAATTTATTCTCGTCTTTATATGACATGCAAATCAAAAAGCTTGTTTTATAAGATTATATGAATAAAATATCTTTCTCTCCTAATGTCGCAAATAATTTACTGTTATATTGCTCATCTGTCACTGTGATGCTGAAAAGAAAGTATCTGTATTCTAGGCCAACAGCAGGTACTCGTAATGGTGCTATCTGGCCTGTGCTAACAACTCACAATCGTGAGGCCTACTAGTGGATAACTGTTGAACAGACTTGGTCTTTAAACAGCAACCTATCATCATTAGGCACGATGTAGGTCAGATTGTTGCTAGTCTCACTTAACATACTAAAATATTTGGAGGAAAGTGTGACTGTCAAATCCTTCTGACAAAAACACAGATAACATGTAGCTCTCCAGAAAATTTGGTGGCTTTAACGTGACTTCGAACCAAACAGCAATTTTTTACTAGGTATTCGGGAATGTAGACAGCAGCTGTTTTCCCCTGGCGCAAATCTTCGTGACCATTATTTCTAATGTAACATATAAAGCGTTTTTCTTGAAGTCCTCAATTTTTATGGAAATCGTCTTACGTCAGTATACACACTCCAATCTAGTTTATTATAAACACAACGGGGATGACGAACCCTATGGTCTTACGTCAAAATCTCACTCATGAGATAAAAACAATTGCATGGCACAGTATATTCCTTACCGACGTTTCGGGACAATCTATCGGTCCCATCTTCAAGGGTCAAGAATCTTCCCTGGAAGATGGGGCCGAAAAGTTGCCCCCGGAACCTCGGTAAGGAATTACCACTACTAGCTGCATAATAACCCAGAAGAGCGAAGTTCTCAGGTACTTCGTGGCGGAAGCCTGAAATCACGTGTTTCTTCGTACACGTAATGTTATCGCGCATTTCTTGATACCTCTAAATACACTACGGTGATGTTGAATGTTGTTTAACAAACCAGCCTGGCAGAACATGACGGGTGCTACTGCAATGAACTGATTACCGTTTGAATTAAACAAACGACTCTTCGTGCAAGGACGCCGAGCAAACCCCATACGACGCTAATCATTCGCTATATATTGCATAATATAATACCCTTCTGACATACTGGATCGAGCTGCCTCAGGATTGGGATAGGTGGCGGGCACTTGTGAATGAGGTAATGAGCCTTCGGGTTCCATAAAATGCGGGGAATTTCTTGACTAGCTCAAAACAAGTTAGCTTCTCAAGAAGGACTGTGCTCCTTGGAGTAAGTTAAGTATGAGTGATCTGGGTCTCACTTCGTGTTATCGTTATCGATATTAATCGATTGCTACGATTATTATCGGTTTAGATAATCAATATAGGTTACTATTGACACGTAAAGGGTTTCGGTAGAGCAGCGCGTGAATATTATGGCTGCCAGCAGTACGACGGGAACGTGGCTAGAGCAGGTATATTGTGTCTAACATTGTTTTCAGGTAAACACTGATTTGAAAACACAACACTAACTTTTCTTTTTTGCGATGGAATTCTGATTCGCCCTCTTACACAAAATGTTCTCCAGCTGTCTCCGGCCCTGTGCTTGTTGCCAGGCAATCATAACAGAATTTTGTAGTGGAAAAGGGATCTATGTCTGCTGTCGCTTGGCAACCGGCAGTCATTAACGCGAACACAATGTGGCGCCACGGCTGTAAATTGAAGGAGGTCATTCAGCCAAATATACATGTATATCAATACGATTGTCATAATTAGTATGCAATTTCATTGTCCTATTTCTTTAAAAAAATAGATGATGACCTAGCGCTTTTCACTTCTGAAATCTGATTACAATCCTTTGCAGAAGAAGCTTGTAATTTACGCACACTTAAACGGTGATGGTAGCAAATCTTTCACTCCAATAGAAACGTACAATTTTCCTGGCCGCTGTATGATGAAAACTTTGCAGAATTATTAGTACATTTGGGTTCTTAGTGGGACAGTGTCGCACGCAATCACAGCCAGCCAGTAGTGGAACAAGAGAACCATTGAATAACGCTGCCACCATTGTACACAATTCCAGCGATTAGCGCCCGTCGCTCCCACCCTATTTTAATTAACAAATTAAATTAGAAATTAACTCGTTCAATAGAAGACGTCCGTTGCGTGGGCCCGAACAAATCTCTAGCGAATAGCAGGGGGGAGGCGTGGGAGAGCGCCAGGGGACTGAATTACTGTTCCATAGTAAGGTTCTTCACTTCCCAGGCGCCATTGCAAGCGGAACCATAGGGCGTTTCGAAATTTTACCTCGTGAATTCTGACTCGCATTTGAGCAGTACGCATTTCGTCCATCACACTACAGACATGATTTTCAGGTTACAGTTACAAGAGTACTATAAAATATTCCGTATTGAGGTACAATGTAAAAGGTTGACTGAATTTAGTTGCTTAGTTTAGGATTCAGAGTGGGTGTCGGCCGGGACAGGGTAGTCTGTATACTGACTAGGTCACGTGCTTGACATCGCGGAATCGTGGTTAGATTCCTGGGCGTGGTGAAAGATTTCTATCCTCCGGCTCGTATCTCCATCGGCTGTGGTGCCCACCCAGCCTCTCAGTCAGCACCGCAAATCTTTCTTCGGAGTAAAGCGGTCGGGACGTGAAGCTGACAAATATCAAGTGTCGATGTTAAGTGACTGCACCCATACCCTTATTTCCCCATAAAAATATACCAACTGAGGCAGGACAAATTTAACTTTAGCTAGAATTTGAAGTCTTCTTAAGGCGGTTGGCATCATTCGGTTTTCGAAAAGGTGGGAAATTCATTAACCAGCTTAGCGACTGTCGGTGTCTAAAGGACTGTACTCCATAGAGGCTGTTATTAATCTAGTATAGTACGTATACACGGAATTGCAAGCGCTAAATAAGAGTTGAGATGCAATTTTAATATCTCCGGGGACCCATTTTGCACAAAACAGAGACGAAGATGCATTTGCTGATGGAAAAGTGCGATTAATTTTGTATGAAACGTAATATGCAAGGGCATGCCTATTCCGATCACGGGGCTACTGCGATCAAAAGAAGAAATGCGTTTACTGCGCAGACTCACTGCGCAGCAGTCACCATTCAGGCGTCAGAAAGGAGGCAGTTTATGTTTCACGTACGGGTAACTGTCCCTCACTATCACTGCTTTATCAGCAAGGCAGTGTCTCTTACAGTGGGGTAGTTGCACCTTCCGCCCTGTCGCTTCAGAATGACGTCTGATATTTGTACAATAAATTACAGCGGCTTACATATTAAATATAAGAATGGATTTTCATGTGCGACATTTACTCAAGGAAAGTATTCATTCTTCTTGACGAAAGACGACCCTATTTATTGCTTTACGTCCGACAGCACTGGCAGTTTATTGGTCAGATCAAAAATTTGAAAAGCAGGAATATTTCGATCACATTGTTAGGGTAAAGTCGATCAGCACAAAACGATCCTCTACTTTCTTAATGTCGCCATGTGTTTTAGATATTAAGAACTAATAGCAAGAAAACCTACAGCCCTGAATGGTCAGAAGAGACCGTGGCATGGGCTGTAACGAACGTAATACAAGGTATTTGGAAACGCGTGTGTTCGAATATCTGTTGGTTTTTCAAACTGTCGTACACAGCGCTTCAAAATCTAATTTAAAAAAAAGTTCAAATTCAAATGTAAAGCATCCTAGGGTACTGAGAACTGCAGAGTCGTAAAACAGCTCATATTTTTGCGAAAAGAACAGGAATCAGTATTACTTGTAATACTACTGACAAATTAGGAGGCAATGAGTGGTTAATCAATTTTATGATGAAGAATCCTGTTATCTCTGAGGGCACCTAAAGAACATTCTAAAATAAGGGCAGCAGCAGTGAATAAAGGGGTATTCCATAATTTTTACAGGATTTATTTTAAACTGGGAAGCAGATTTCGGATTCACTGTAAAACCACACGCAACGTACAATGCAGATGATACAGGGTTCCTGCTCAACAACAAACCGCCGAAAACAGTGGAAAGGGAAGAAGAGACCCAATCAAGCTTCCTAATAAGAATATTACAGTTGTTGCCTGTGTATCGCCAGTTAAATTTGCTATAGATTCCACTGTTTTTATTCAAAATTTCTAGATAAGAGAAATATGCAAAGGTGAGTTTCCAGCTCTTATCTGTAGCATACATATCAGCTTCCAGCTGCATAAATGAAGATCTCTTCATTAAGTGAAGTGAACACTTTCAGAAACTCGAAAGAATCGCCTAGAAAATATTTGCTTATTCTCGATGATCGTATGTCTCAATACTGTGATTAAATTCCTGCCATGTGAAAAACATAAGTTTCTGGTTTGATTCCTCACACAACAAACATCCCCAGCCTCTGGACCGAACTGCGTTTAAGGCACTAAAAGATATTTACCATAAGGAACAGCCTGCACTCACTCCGCGCCATCCAGATACACTACAAAGTCCTGTTTTGAAAAGCTCTTCACACCTGCATGGAGAAGGAAACGAAAACTCGCAACGGAAAGGTGAAAATCTCCAAACGAGCGAAAGAGATGCAACACGACAAAGTGACACAGGCTTTTCCAAGTGGAGAGTTCGAAGGAAGAGAAGAGGTGGATGTTGCTGTTGTCTGTTGTGGGTTTTGTGAAATAAAGTGGTGACTGGATTAAGTTCCCGATGTGGGGGAAAGTGGTAGGACGATGTATGAGTTGGGGCACTAGAGCTTCCTTTATGGATAATATCTGCGATCGGATCTGCCCGCGCTGGTTATCGCAATAACCACATGTGCTTGTTGTGACGCCAATTATATCACGTTGTCTGCGAGTGTAAATGCACAGAAACATTAAAAATGTTTAAACCATTTGTATATCTTCATTTTCTTTATTGATGTCTGTCTTCTCCTACGGTTTTTCAGACACCAAGAAATCTTACATAAAATGGCTTTCTGTGATTGAATTTGGATCGGTTGGAATAGCCTCGCCCTACCATATTGTACGTTGCAGAAAACATTTAATTAGAGCCTACATAAATTTTCATTTCTAGTCTAGTATCCAGCTTCCTACCTACAACCCAGATGGACGGATCTTAAGAAAGTTAGGGTTCATAAAATCTTGTTTGATGTCTGCTGTAACTCTGACGTAATTCAGACGGTATGTACTTACGATTCCTACGGCTAGACATTTATATTTATTCCCAGATGGTGTCATGTCATGCCTGTTTGGTGAATTTTTTCTTTTGAATGGTGCCAGAAGATGAGCATGACTTGGTAAAATGTTATGAATGACGTAGTGAATTCTTTCGGCTGTTCTCAAGGCATAGCACGAGAAATCCTCCATGTGAGAAAGTATTTCTTGAAGACGGAGATAATGGCACCGGGTGGTTCATTGCGTTTCGTAAGAGACACTGCAGCAATCATCTTATTTTTTCGCTAAATTTGCTATGTAAAAATGCAGCCTAAATCGAACTTACGAAGACATACAATTACAACTCTCATTACTCCAAACAGAGGTCCTACCAAATTAAAGTAGGTGTTCTGTTTAGAATTTGTGGTAAAAATATATTTTCTGCGGTTATTCCCTTTCCTTCTTCTATCTGTTCTGAAAACAAAAGTCCTCCGTGCCAAAGCTTTTTCCCTATTGTTTCGCGTATTCTACCGAACTGTGACCCGCGAATTATTTGCACCATATAATGCGAGACAAAGTTGCCCCTGTGCTTAATTAAGCAAGACGTCATAAAGATGTGTGGAGGAGTAGAGGTAAGAGGCACATCCATGCATTTCTAAACTCGGCACTAGATTTGATACGAATGGTCGTCTTCACGCTCCGGCCGATTTAACCTTGGATCAAAGTGTCAGTATTTTCTTTATAGGAGGCTGAATAGGTCCCAGAGCCTACCTGGGAGCTACAGAGAAAAGAACATTTTCGGCTTTTCCCGTTAATCGAAATACAACTCCCGTGTGTCCAGCCGGATCTTAGTGACTGCGTGAAGATGGCTCTGGTGCAGCGTTATCATACAATATGTCGTGTTTTATTGCGTTACTGCTATCGTGTGGGTGTGTAGACACACACACACGGCATGGTGCTCATGTGTAGGGAGAAGATAGTGTTTTTGGCACCCTCGCAACAAACACCTGCTAAAGTTCACCTTAACTTCGAAAGTCTGGCCGCAACGGCAAGACAAACGTAAAAAAAAAGTGAAAATAGGGCTAGTATTTACAACAAAATATCAAGTTTTCTTAAATCAGGTACCAATAACAAACACTATGCATGAAGATTTCTAGAAGGTCCGTGTTTCGAACGCCGGTGTGGACGAGATTTTCCACACCAGTCAAAACGGGTCCCGAGGACCAACCTGCCTTCTGTACACTGGGCACTGGGTCACTTTCCAGGGAGTAATGCGGTAGGGCCGTGGCGTCGAAAATCCACCCCTTCTAGGGCCAAGTTTTTGTATGGATAGAGTTTTACCGCTTCCTCCTCTCTGTGCCTTCGCGGCATGTTATAAGATGGCCTTTACCTTTGTTTACATGAAGATTTACAACAGTTACTGTGCCCATTAAGAGAGTAGCTACATATTTTTCGGATATAAAAAGTATTTCGAAAAAGCATTGTACGGGAATTATAAACCCCTTGCTATTTCAGACACCCGCCACGCTGCTGTTGAATATGAACAATTTTTCTTCAGTAAGCCTTTTGGTTTTGGTAAAAATATAAGCGAAAAAACAAAAATTGTTACGATATGCGAAGACTTAACATTTCTGAAATTATCCTAATGTTTTAAGAAAATCTTGTAATGGCAGAATGCTTTATGACGAAGCTGTGATAAAATGTTATGTGGCACCCCTCCTCCGCCTCCCCCCCCCCCCCGGACCCCCTAAAACCACCACCAAAAATTTTTTTTAAGAAGCTGGGATAAAAAGTTTTTTGGCCCCCCCCCCCCGCCCCCCCCCCCCCCCCTGGACACCCATAAACCACACACAAAGATTTGTTGAAGGGTGAATACATTGGCATAGAAACAATCACTCATGCACAAGTCACGTTGGATGATCAGTCAAATACATCACAGTTCAACCCTCACAACATATCATCACTGCCACCCTGACCTCACATAATTCCCCTTTCCTGAAATCTCGCCCCCAAACAACCCTACTGAATCTTGTTCGAATTGCAACCTTATTATGGAAATCGAATTCTGGCTGCAAATTGGTGAGATTTCCCACACAGAGTGCCAGGATGATGGAGCCCCTCCGCATGCACTGGACGGGAAACCGGAACCTTCTGCACAAGCTTCGCTCTAAGCTCAGCTCTAGTGGAGGTAAGTTAAGTCCAGTGAAGCCGCAATTCGAAAGGGTGCTGATTGTAAACACAGCACCAAATGAGCGAGGAAAATGTTTGTCTCTTGTACTCGTACATATTACTTCGAAATATTTTACTAAGCAAAGTTCCTGCTCAAGATATAGTGAATACGTTTATAATTATGAGCCAGCTAGCGAAAAAAATGCAACCAACCCACATTAACACAATTTGAAGAGAAGTAAGTCTCGTTTACACATTGTAAATTTTATTTATTTTATTACTTTGTTTTTACTTGATTGATTTCATAATTTATTACTAAATTAAGCATTCCGAAAACAATACAAAGTTGGTACAGACAATTTATCTTCATAAACACGAAAGAACTACGCTCTATAAAAAGGCAAAACATTCCCACGTAAAAATTAAATCTTGCTAAGATAACAGAGTTCGCGATCATAATTTCTACGAACACAAAAACAACTCGGCGAGAAAATTTGACTTAACTGTTTTCAACTACTAAACCATATACATTATATTTTGACGTTTTGCTGACCGTGCATCTCAGTATATTTATCTCAGTAATTAACCAACTTGATGCACAACATTTCTGTTTTAAAATAAGTTTATTTCATGCCTCTACATGTTTCGAGCACATGTGCTCATCATCAGGAGGTCAAAATTGCATTACACAGCCTCTGTTATCATCACACCTATAGGTGTGGTTAATTACTGAGATAAAAATACTAAACTATAAATGAGACATACCGTTACCTCAAACCATTCGGCAAATAACTTGATACTACTACGTAGCAAGCTCAGACCATACTTATTTTCGTCAGGTACGCTGCTTAACACGTTGCATACTATGCTTGATTTCAAGATTTCCCCGTGAGGTAGATAAGAACTGTTATAGACAACTTTTATGAATTAAATTAGGGCTGAAAACGACTTGTGCTTAACCGAAACATGTAGCTGTGTTCATAAAGAAAATATATGTGTTCGACTGACAATTATTATTATTATTATTATTATTATTCAATATAACACGCAACAGAAATAGTGTAAAGTTAAGTAACAAACTAACAACATATATAAGTAATCGCCACAGTATGAGAGGCCATATCAAGTTTCATGCCGGTTAGTCGCAGGCTCCTCACCGCAGAGGCCTGGCTTCAATCACAGGCCATTGCATGTGTCTTATATCTCGGAGGAGGGGGCACTACGACTGGTATTCTTCGAGTACTTCGCTTTTCCCCCGTCAGTAACATTCTTCAAATGTTCCGTATTTATACATTCATTCATCTACCACAGGCGCTATATAATCTTAGCAATTTCCGGCGTCATTAAGTATTACGCTTCAAACAATTATGCCAAAGAAATCCTCCTTGAGAGGCAAATAGATTTTGCACTACTCAAGGCATTCATCGCCTGGTATGTACAGTAAATTCCAATGTCATGTTCAAAGGATTCCATAACTGGACCGTGTCTCGAGCCGGAAAAATCCAGTGAAACAACTCAATCACTAGTTATTTAAGACACATTTTATCATCACCTTCACATTATTCCTAGAGCTTCAGAAAGGTACCGTCGTTGCGGCCTTTCAGATCAAATTTCTGTAATAATTTCTTATTGCTTGAACGCGTGCGATATATCCCGCACGTCTCACCCCCTTAACAATGTTTGCTAAATATTATGTTACAAAAATTCAAGCCATATTCTCTTTAACTTTAAGGAAACTGAAACTAGTTTTAACGCCGTCTTTATTCCAAACAGGCCTGTCATTTCTTGTTTAAAATTTGTTATAAGCCAGAACCACCATATCCCTCAGTTGACATGTATTTTATCCGTGCTTATTTACTTTGAGCAGCTTACTTAGAGTGCAGACTGAGTAGTATTTTTAAGTAAATAATAGTATTGTAACTAAAGTGAAAAGTTTCCAGAGATTTCCTTAAGGAATCATCTGACAGGCTAAAGTATATTTATCCATAATTTTAACACCAAATAACAAGAGGAGATAAGGAGAAAAGTTAAGAGAAGCAACGATTTTCTGTAAATGCTAAGAAAACTAACATCTGTTATGTCTGTCGTACAGCGGCAAATTGTTAAGTGTATAAATTCACTGCATTTAACAAACATTATACATCTACAAAAAAAAGAACAACTTTTTCATTGAAATAAAAAAGCTTAAAATTTAGAGCATCTAAGTCCATTAATCCTGTACTAATGCTAGCTATTACAGTTTGTCAATTTCTCTATTACGTGCTTGTAGGTAGACATGTACGTAAAAGAAAGTTTGTTTCCGAATGAGAGCAATTTACATATGTAATAGACTGTACACGTAATTTCCCAGGCAATCTGCAACCAGACTAGCACCTAATCAATCAGTCGTGCTTCCTACAAGTTTTTCTCCAAATCCAACTCTTCATTCTCTCAGACCTGTTGCCCTGCCTGTCAGGTACACCGTTTTCCAGTGTAATTGTGGATACTGTCTATGACCTTCAGTAAATTGCAGCGGTTGCTTAAAAAGTAGAAAGTGTGCAGCTGAATATAAAGACTACATGAAATAAAGTGAAATGCCAACTTGATGCAACTAGGTAATTTTATTGATGTATTCTTAGCTCGACATGTTCCGGTTACCTACGCCCATCATCAGGAGCATTAGATGTTGAGTTGCAGCATATGGTTTTCTGCACCGAGTT
>Ga0123355_10010936_pt1 | contig 13965 bp, 11 predicted proteins | sample TergutEmb28metaG_3_FD_89872 | JGI IMG/M metagenome (GOLD analysis project Ga0123355, IMG submission 89872) | Embiratermes neotenicus P1 segment gut microbial communities from Petit-Saut dam, French Guiana - Emb289 P1 | ecosystem: Host-associated > Arthropoda: Insects > Digestive system > Gut ... | reverse complement strand
TGAAAGATTTAAGCCAAGTCCCTGCCTTCAATCACCCTTCTATTGACCTAATAGCTGAAGCAGTTCATGCTGCTCGTGACCGTGGGGCCGCAGTTATTATGATGTACGGGGGGCATGTAATCCGCCGAGGATGCGCTGGGCTTATGATTAGGCTAATGCAGGAAGGTTGGATTACCCATTTTGCCACCAACGGTGCCGGGGCAATCCATGATTTTGAGTTGGCTATGATAGGAGCCACATGCGAAAGTGTTGGTAAATATATCTCCGAAGGTCAGTTTGGACTATGGAAAGAAACAGGGCGTTTTAATGAAGCTATGAACATTGGAGCACAGTCGGGTATGGGATTAGGAGAAGCTTTGGGGTGCTATATTGTGGATAATGGCTTCCCTCATGCTGCCACTAGCGTACTTGCCGCTGGATATGCAAATCGTGTACCTGTGACTGTTCATGTAGGGATAGGTAGCGATATTGTTCACGAGCACCCAAATTGTGACGGCCCAGCCCTGGGGCAGACATCTTACACAGATTTCTTGGTATACGCCAAATCCATTGAAAACTTAGAAGGCGGTGTTTTCTTAAATATAGGCTCCGCAGTTGCAGGGCCAGAGGTATATTTGAAAGGCTTGTCTATGGCGCGTAATGTGGCAAAACAAGAAGGCCGGAAAATTACCGACTTTACTACAGCAGTATTTGATCTCCAGCCTATACCAGAAGACAATATCGTGGAGCCGCCAAAATCCCATCCCAGCTACTATTTCCGCCCATGGAAGACGATTTTGGCCCGTACTGTTGCCGATGGAGGACGGAGCTATTATATAAATGGGGATCATAGGGCTGCCTTTGGCAATCTTGCGAAAAGGATATTAGAACCCATACGTATGGGTTCTTAGAATAGTTGTGTTTGAATAGCGCATTTTGGATTGTCGTTTTGGGTGAAACCGGAAAAGTAACACATTTCACGCAAAGGCTTGTAAGTAACCCCTGCCAGACTAGGAGGAGAAATGAAAAATATTTTTGAAAATTACAAAGACCTATCAATAGCTGTCTTTGGCGACTATTGTCTAGACGAATACTTGTGGATAGATGCCGCCCTCAATGAGCCCTCCTTGGAAACAGGGCTGGTAGCTTACCAATGTGTAAAGCGAGAAACCAGCCCAGGTGCAGCCGGCACCATTGCAAAAAACTTGGCTAACCTAGGGGTTGGCACAATTTATGCCGTGGGATATGTAGGAAACGATGGGCGTGGAATGGAACTGTGCCAAGGGCTTGATGCCCTGGGAGTAAACAGGGATTATTTGCTGCCATCGCCGGGTCGAGGGACATTTACCCATACAAAACCCTGGCTTATAGAAAACGGCACAACACGAGAGCTAAATAGAATCGACATTAAAAATCAAACACCTACGCCAGCCAACTTAGAGGATGCTGCTATAGATTGCATACAAAAATTAATCGGTCAGGTAGATGCTTTAATAATCCTTGACCATGTTGTTGAAGAGAACTTTGGGATAATTACAGACAAAGTACGAAGGGCCCTTGCCAAAATCGCCAAAGAAAATCCCAAATGCATAATATATGCAGACTCCCGTTGCCGTATAGGCAAATTTGAAGGCATGATGCTAAAAGGCAATCAATATGAGTTATGCCATGCCGTTTATGGAGAAGGAGCCGGAACATCAAGGGATACAAGTGTTAAACTGGCAGCAGACCCTACGGTAGAGCGTACAGATAACGAGATTAACCAAGCATGTCAGTCATTATGGGAAAGGAACGGTGAGCCTATTGTATGTACTATGGGAGAAAGCGGCCTGCGTATTTATCAAGGCGGCCCAGCAATAGAAATCCCTGGCATATGTGTAACTGGGCAGACAGATGTATGTGGGGCAGGGGATATGTTTACCGCATCCTTTGTAAGTGCTTTAGCCGCTGGGGCGGATATGACCCAGGCAGGTATAATCGGAAACAAAGCCGCTGCAATATGTGTGACACAGCTGGGCACATCAGGACATGTGACGCAAGCAGATATTTTAAGAACTTGTATTCAATAAGCACAACGCCGCCTGGAAACACCGATTTTCTGCCACTCTTCGTTGTGCCCTCCTTGCTTGCCTTTATGGGCAAGCCTCGTCGGACACGCCTCGATTGGCAAAAAATCCGCATTTCCATTCGGCATTGCGGTTATTGAATACAGGTTCTTATTTTTCCTGCATCCCAATCTTTAATAAATGCGATAACCTCATCAAAAGTAGGGCTTTTAGCATTACGCACATAGTATCCCGAAGTCGCAACGCCTAATATCAGTGACGACAATGGATCAAGCCCCAATGCCTGCCCAAGGCAGAACCCAGAATTTAAGTTATCCCCTGCACCAGTAGTTAGCACAGGCTTTTCGCAATATGGGCCGTCTATAGTAAAGTATTCGCCACCAATTGCACAACATGCCGAACGTACCGGGTGCACCATCAAACAATATATACCCAAGCGCTTATGGGTTTCGATTACAGCGTGCTTAAGCTTCTCGGCATCGGGAGCATCTATAATCTCTACTCCCAATACTTCTGCTACTTGATACACTTCTTTCTCGTTGAGGCCCAAAATAGCGCGAAATTTATCTTCAAAACGACCGATTAGCTTCATGGCTTTTACCAGGTCTTCCGCGGTACGTTTTTCCGGGTCGGCAAGGTCAAAGAAAGCCAAAGGCTTCTCGGGGCGGTTTGTAAGAAGGGGGAAGACTTCATTTATAAGCCCTTCCCAGATTGCACTCATATGGGGGATCATAGTCCAGTTTTCCATGCCGAACAAATGGCTCTCGTTAATAAGTTTTGCTATGCCTTCCGGGCCGCCAAGGCCATTTTTAAAGATATCCCAATCCAAGTCTTTTAACACAGAATGCTTGCCCATCATTATTTTGCCATCTTCAAATTCCAAAGCATCAGTGCCAGCGGCATTGATTAGGCTGTATACAGCTTTGGCCTTGTCTGCCATAGGTTTAAATACAGGGTGGATATCCGGCGCACCCAAAGCACCTACATATACCAGCTCTACGCCATACTCCAGTAGCGCATTGGACAAAATAGGGCCGTTGCCTCCAAGCTTGGTTTGGATCGTAACCATTTCCATGTTGGTAGAAAGCCCTGCTGCACGGCTGATACGCTGCCCATAATCAGCAATAGTACGGATACGAGTATAATTGGCGTAGTCTTGGCGTTTGTCAACCAGATGAATGATTTCGTCTACGAAGCCATCGCAGCCGATTATCATGTTTAATTTGAAGCCCTTTTTAGCCTCAAGGGTTTTAATTAGGTTTTGCATATATCTCCTCCTTATTTTTACCTTGCATTCATAATCATGCTTTGTTTAAGATTATACAGCTTTTGTGATAAATCCACGGGCATCAGCTGGGGGCGCACCAGGCGCTTGTGCTCTTCCCAGAGTGTGTTCTGCTCTTCTTTGGCGTATTTTTGTATTTCTGTAACGGTTAATTCAGGATATACGCATTTTCCTTTTACAAACACAGGTTTTAACAACTCTCGTACAGTAAAGGTCTTGGCTTTTAAGGTCATCCGCTTCCATGTTGCCATAGGGTCAAAAATAGTTAAATCTATACTGTTATCCACAATCTCGTCTTCCAAAGCAATCAAGTCCGCCTTCATTTTTCCTGTATCTGCATCGTATAAACGAAAAACCTTCTTGATTCCGGGATTTGTAACTTTGATTGGATCTTCGCTCAATTTAATTTTAGGTTCCCAGGGCTCATTTTTAGAGGATAAAGCCGCCAGTTTATATACCCCTCCAAAAGCAGGGTTTTCTGTAGATGTGATTAATCGTGTACCCACACCCCACACAGTAATCTGAGCACCTTGCGCCTTAAGCTCCGCAATCAGATACTCGTCCAAATCGTTGGACGCTACTATAGAAGCGTTGGGAAAACCTGCATCATCCAGCATTTGCCTGGCTACCTTTGATAAATATGCCAAGTCACCGCTATCTAACCGTATCCCAAACCGGGTTGGAGGATTGCCTGCATCGTACATTTCTTTAAATACTTTTATAGCATTGGGCACACCGCTGTTAAGGGTATTGTAAGTATCCACCAGCAAAATACAAGCCGAGGGATACAGATTAGCGTAATGGCGAAAAGCCTCTAACTCCGAATTAAAGCTCATAATCCAACTATGAGCATGGGTACCCCCTACAGGAATATCAAAAAGCTGCCCCGCTAGTACATTGCTTGTGGCAGCGCAGCCTCCTATCATTGCGGCCCGGGCACCATATAGCCCCGCATCCGGCCCTTGAGCCCGGCGTAAGCCAAATTCCAGCACCCTATCCCCGGCAGCAGCCCAACATACCCTGGCAGCTTTGGTGGCAATTAGACTTTGGTGATTTACGATGTTTAGCATGGCGGTTTCTATAAGCTGACCCTCGATTAAAGTGCCGGTTACCCGGATTAATGGCTCCCCAGGAAAGACTACTGTACCCTCTGGTATGGCATATATATCCCCAGTAAAGCGGAAACCTTTCAAAAATTCTAAAAATGCCTCCCCAAAAACCCCTGTAGAGCGCAAATAGGTTATATCGTCTTCGTTAAAATGCAGATTATTTATATACTCGATTAGTTGAGCCAACCCAGCCACAACAGCATATCCGCTTCCGCAGGGGTTTTCCCTATAAAACATATCAAATGCGGCAAGTTTTTTTACACCTGTGCTGATTTCGGCATGGTAATAGGCTTGCATCATGGTTAGTTCGTAAAAGTCGGTGAGAAGGGTTAGGTTGCGCAAAAAAATTTCTCCTTTTTAATAGATATTTTATGCTAACTCTGATTAGGAGAGTAACCCTTTTTACCCGCCATCGCAAGAAAATCTTCATTCCGAATAATATGTCTTCCCATATTCCACAACCCTTTCTATTACATCCTTGATAGGATAAACTATCCAAAAGCATCATTTTATTTTTTTACAAAAGGATGAACCCCATGGATATACTCTTCAAAAATATCACCGCTGTAACCATGAACCCGGAAGCCCCGCAGCTTCACGACATAAATTTAGGCATAACAGGCCGCAAAATAACATATATCGAACCCGCAAATAAGCCAGCTCCCACCGCCGCTCGCATAATCGACGGCACACACAAAGTCTTAATGCCTGGCCTATACAACTGCCATACACACGCAGCCATGACTCTATTCCGGGGCTATGCCAACGACCGCACCTTGGAAGACTGGCTTTTTAACTACATTTTCCCCGCAGAGCGCAAGCTCACACCTCAGCTTACCTACACAGGCACTTTGCTTGCCATAGCCGAGATGATTTCTTCTGGCACAATTGCTTTTACCGATATGTACTTTTTTATGGATGAAGTAGCCCGTGCCGCCCACGAAGCCGGAGTGCTGGCTAATGTTTGCAATGCGGTAATCGGCCTGGACAAAGACAGTTACGACTTTAAGAAAGATAACGTTTACGCCCAAACCCTTAACACAATGGAGCAATTCCACAATAAAAACGACGGACGTATAAAAGTAGAAGCTTCCATCCACGGTGTATACACCTCCTTTGCCCCAGCTTGGAAACAAGTAACGGATTTTGCCGCCGCTCATAATCTGGGCCTTCAGATTCATTTGTCTGAAACCAAAACAGAACAGGATAATTGTATAGCCACTTACAAAATGACCCCGGCCCAGGTGTTTTGCCGCCATGGACTTTTTGAGTTCCCCTGCCTTGCAGGCCACGGAGTATGGGTCACCGATGAGGATATTGATATTCTTGTTGAAAAGGGCGTACACATTGCCCACAATCCTATGTCCAATTTAAAGTTGGCTAGCGGCCTTGCACCTGTAGGAAAGATGCTAAAATCTGGCGTCAATGTAGCCCTTGGTACCGATGGCATGGCCTCAAACAATTCTCATGACCTATTCGAAGAAATAAAAATGACCTCACTTTTGCAAAAATACGCCGCCAATGACCCAACCGCTGCCCCAGCCCATACTGTACTTGAAATGGCAACAGTAAACGGCGCAAAGTCCCAAGGCCGTTCCCATGAAAGCGGGATACTGGCGGTAGGATATGATGCGGATATAATAATGATAGACTTTGACAATCCCCGCCAAACTGCCTGTTATGACCCAACCCTAAACTTAGCATACTCTACAACAGGCCGAGACGTGGAAATGACTATCTGCCGAGGCAAAGTGCTTTACGAAAAAGGCGACTACAAAACCATTGATATTGAAAAATTGCTCCACGACGCACGGCAAGCAATAAAGGTTTTTACTAAGGGGGTTTAGATGAGCGCCCGCCAACATAAAAAACCAGGCATACTATACCGGGTCTTTTTCAAAGACCCTGATAAATATCGCCAAGATGAAGAACCAGAATGGCAAATGGATCCCATAGAAGAATGGCTTCAAGGAGAAATCCCCGCTACTATGGCTGTACAAGCGAGCAATTCCAACAACGAACACGAAGCTGATTTTTATTTTGAGCCGCCAATCCAACAACATACCCCACAGGAACGGCCCTTTGGAGCAGCACCCACTTTAAAGAGATGGGTTAAATTAACCATAGCCTCAGAAAGCATACACGCCGATGTAGAGCTGACCATGTTCCCAATAGACATAGGCAGCGTACAAAGCAGCATCCAATTAAACGATAAAAACATAAGCCCCCGCCATGCCGTAATGGATTTACATAACGGCATACTAACCATAACCGATACTCACTCTCAAAACGGCGTGAGCATAGGCAGTACATGGCTTAATCCAGGTGAGCCATACACCGTAAACTCTGGAGATACTATCCTTATCGGGCGTACAAGAATCACGGTACTGGACTACGCAGGCCGCGGCATGGCGGGAAGCTTGCCAACTCAGTCAGATAAAGTGACCGGCACACCGCCTAATGTAGACGTAATATCTCAGGAAGATATGCTGGAAGCCATGGGAGTAGAGATCCCCGCTTCTTTAGAAAATATGGAAGGACCCACTCCCCAAGAAGAATTGGTTGATGAATCTATTGAAAATGAAGAGCCAGAAGCAGTGCCAATAGATGAGCCAGAAGCAGTGCCAATAGATGAGCCAGAACCTGAGCCAGCCCCAGAATTTGTGCCAGAATTAGAATCTGAACCTATGCTTGAGCCAGAACCCATAAATAATGCCGCAACTCTAAAAAAACTAATGGAAGAGCCCACAGCAACGCTTTTTAGGGCTGTACTTGGAATGGAAGAGCCAGAGCCGGAAATTGAAACTGAGCCGCCTATAGAAGATGAAACATCAACCTCAGAAGATAAACCGTCTCAAGAAGAACCGTTGCCCTCTGAAATCCTAACAGCAGAAGATAATATAAGCGAAACAACTCCAGAACCGAAACAAGAATCCATAAACACACCCGAACCCCAAAAAGAACCTGAATCTACAAAACCACTTACAACACCCATAGAGGAACAAACCATAGAAGAATATATGGAGTCCCTACTGAACTCGCCTCATGATATGGCTGCCGAGGCGTTAAATCCTAATTTATCCCAAGTCATGGCAAACGAGAAACCACCCCAAGCAAATGAAAACCCTTTAGAAGACGAAATCCCCGAAAACTTATCACCAGAAGATTTTATAGAAGCCCTAATGCAAAAATCCATAAACAGAACACCGCCAAGTTGGAGGTCAAAAGACCAAGAACCGCCAAAAAAAGATGAGCCATCATCCCCTGTAATCAAAACTTGTCCAAAATGCAGTACAGCCAACAACGATGAAGATAAGTTTTGTGGCTCATGCGGCACCTCCTTAGATACAGCTCCCCCACCCATCACAGTTAAGGCTTTTTGCGGCCATTGTGGTGCTAAAAATGTGCATAAAATTAAATTTTGCGGAGAATGCGGATATAAATTAACATAAGAAGCTATGTTCATAGGATTCAACACCCCTATGAACACAGCTTCTAAAATGAAGAGTCGCTTATGGCAAAATCATCAAGAATTCAAGAGACTGTATCGTCAATAGAAATCACGATACAGTCTCTCTTTATTATCCATACACTATTTTCCAGCATATTTTTCCCACTCCAGGAAATGCTTGTATTACGCAAATAAGCATTTTGGAGGGAGAAGTATGCACAGCAGCAAAGTAGAAATCTGCGGCGTCAACACCTCAAAACTGCCCGTATTGAAAGGAGAGGAAAAACGAAAGCTATTTGATTTAATCCTCGAGGGCGACGAAGAAGCCCGAGAGAAATATATTTTTGGAAACCTGCGGCTGGTGTTAAGTATAATCCAGCGCTTTAATAACCGCGGAGAATATGTAGACGATATTTTCCAGGTGGGATGCATCGGTCTTATAAAAGCCATCGATAATTTTGACATAACCCAAGGAGTGCAGTTTTCCACTTACGCTGTACCAATGATTATCGGCGAAATACGCCGTTACCTGCGAGACAACAACACCATACGGGTAAGCCGCTCGTTACGGGACACAGCATATCGTGCACTAACAGTGAAAGAACGGCTAACCACAAAAAATGCCAAAGAGCCAGACATAGAGGAAATAGCAAAGGAAATGGGCCTGCCTAAAGAAGAGGTCATATTTGCCCTGGACGCAATCCAAGACCCGGTATCTCTTTTTGAGCCAGTATACAACGACGGCGCCGATGCTATTTTTGTAATGGATCAAGTAAGTGATGAGAAAAATACAGATAGCCGCTGGCTAGAAAACCTTTCCTTAACCGAGGCCCTAAAGCGCTTAAACGACAGGGAAAAAATGATTCTTGGCCTGCGTTTTTTTGAAGGCAAAACCCAAATGGAAGTGGCAGATGAAATAGGGATAAGCCAAGCCCAAGTGTCTAGGCTTGAGAAGAATGCCCTAAAAAATATGAAGAAATATATTTCGTAACAATGTTATAATTTTGACATCAGTGTCGTATATGGTACAATGGCATGTACCTAAAAATGGGTTGTTGCTTAAGCCTCGACCCGCAAACTCTACTCGTTAACGTAATAGGAGGCGAACTGTATGGAAATCTTAAAAGTATCATCAAAGTCAGAACCCAAATCCGTAGCCGGGGCTATTGCCGCAATACTCCGCAATGGTGAGCCAGTGGAAATCAACGCCATCGGCGCAGCTGCTGTAAACCAAGTGGTAAAAAGCATTGCTGTAGCCAGGGGCTATGTAGCCCCCAATGGCATTGACCTGGTATGTATCCCAGCCTTTGCTCAACTGGAAGTAGACGGCAAAGAAAAAACCTCTATCCGCTTTATTGTGGAAAAAAGGTAACAGCCCAAAATCAGGTTTGACATACACCGCACCCACCGCTATAATCGGAGAGTAAGCCCGAGTGGCGGAATGGCAGACGCGGTGGATTCAAAATCCACTGATAGCAATATCGTGGGGGTTCAAGTCCCTTCTCGGGCAATAAATGACATTATTAAACCTTGGAAAACAACTCTTCCAAGGTTTTTTTTTGCCGTTTATACTCCTATTTATATGATGCCATTGATATAGTCTTTATGCCTGAAAACCACCCCAAGGCGTCGAGGATTTTTGGTACAAGCCAAGGAAGTGCTGACGACGCGGGCCAAGAAGGCCCGCTAGGAGGTGCTGACGCGGGATTGCACCAAAAAGACCGATGCCTTGGGGTGGTTTTCAGGCATAACGACTATAGGTACATGCACTGGCATTTCATCAGATATTTCTACTGATACAACTTTGTCCAAAGCGGGAAGCTTAACGGTGTGTTTCCCCTTGTTAAACCCACACAATATAGCAAACACAGTACCGCTTTTTTGAGTGTAGTACACTTTTGTGCCACCTGACAGCACTTCCGATTGGCAGGGCATATAAGGGCGAGTGCCATAAATAGCTTCGCCATGCTTTTTAAGCCATGCCCCAAGGTCGCGTAGTAGGGATATTTGCTTCTCGGGGATAGTCCCATCTGCTTTTGGCCCTACGTTAATTAACAAGTTACCATTTGCGCTTACATATTCGCAAAGCAGCTCTACCAATTGGCGGCTCGTAAGCATGGTGCTTTCATCTTCGTTTTGGTTATATCCAAAAGAAAGCCCTAGCCCCCGGCACATTTCCCATTTCAAAGCCAGGTCACGTACCCCAGTCAAATATTCTGCTGTATAGTAATCTTGCCAAAGCCCGTTCCAGCGGTCGTTTACTAACCCTTCCGGCACCATGTTGTAATAATGGGATAAAATCTCGGGCAAATCGTTTTCGCCTTTTATAGGCCAGCCGATGTCTCCCCATAATATCGAGGGCTTGTATTTATCAATAAGCTCCATGGTTTGATTGCGGCTAATTGCCACATGTTCTGGTTTTAAAGCGTATTTTTGTTGATAAATATGATCTACAATGGGGTCTAAATCAAAGGTCCAATCCAACAGCCCCGAAAAATATAGGCCCATTTTTAACCCAGCGTCCCGTACTGCCTGTGTTAGCTCCCCTGTAAGGTCACGCTTTGGGCCTTGCTTTACGCTGTTATAATCTGTGTAATCGCTAGGGTACAGGCAAAAACCATCGTGATGCTTTGCGGTTAAAACTACATATTCGGCGCCAGCGTCTTTAAATATATCGGCCCATTGTGCAGGGTTCCAATTATTGCAGGTAAACATTTCTGCAAATTTCTCATAAGGAAAATCTTCGCCATAAGTCCTTTTATGATATGCCCATGCTTCGGATTCCTTTATGCGAATGGTATTTAAATACCATTCGGCATATGAGTTATGAGCAAACCACTCATAGGGGGTAGGCTGCGCTGCCCCCAACTCCCAATTTGTATTTGCCCATGCAGGTACAGAGTACAAGCCCCAATGAATAAAAATCCCTAATTTTGCATCATCAAACCATTGCGGCCGCGGATGGGATTTAATAGATTCCCAAGTTGGTTGGTATTGCATAATGAAATCTCCTTTGGGTTAGAAGTTGTGTTTTATTTAATCTCGTACTTTATAGTGGATAGCCGATATAAAACAGTTTGAGCCTTTGTTGTTGAATCTGTAATCAAATGCAAAACGCCGCATAAAGTGGGATAGTCTTTTTACCATCTTCGAATCCAAAGTTTTTTGTAGACAGCTTGATAGCATACATGGGCTTGTATTTATTTATATACACCGCTAGGCTTTTGGATTTTGTATTTTCTGCGCTCTTGACTTCGATGGGAATAATATCTCCTTTTTGTTGAATCACAAAATCAACCTCTGCGCCGCGCTCACTCATCCAATAATAAATTTTGTATTCGTTGGCAATAAGCTGGCAGCAGACGTAGTTCTCAACCATCCCGCCTTTAAAATCATTTAAATCATCAGATTTAAGCAGAATATCTTCCGGCACAATGTCTTTTTTTGCACATAATAGCCCCAAATCCGATACATAGATTTTAAAGGAATCAATATCACGGTAATTTTCCAAAGGCTTCATGGGCTGCTCTGCACGATATATGCGTGTGACTATGCCGGAAAGAGTCAGCCATTCGATTGCGTTTTCAAACTCGGCGGCTCTTGCGCCGGTTTTAATCAGCTTGTACTGGAAGCGAGTATTCTTTTTCGAAAGCTGGACAGTAATATTGTCATAAACAAGTGAAGTCTTCTTGATTTCGTTTTGTGTATTGTATTTGCTCATATCTTTTAGGTAGCTGTCCAAAATCATTGCTTGTGTGTGCCGTAATAAAATCATGTCCTTGGTGGCTAGGTATTTTGTAACACACTCGGGCATTCCACCAACTACAAGGTAACGGCGATAATGCTCTAATGCCACGGAATGTAATGCGCTTGGCATAGGGGTATCGTTTTCGTAGCAATGCTTGATTTGGGTTACAAGCTCGTCCTCTCCACTGGCAAGTAAAAATTCCTCCATATCCATGGGGTATAGGGTTTTGATGTCCACTTTACCTACAGGAAAAGAAAACTTGCCACGGTTTACAGCCACGCCCAAGAGACTGCCGGCGACAATTATATGGTACTCCGGCGCATTTTCGGCAAAGTATTTTAGGGAAGTAAGGGCACGCTCGCATAGCTGAACCTCGTCAAAAAAAATTAGGGTCTTTTCTTTAATGATGGTTTGGCCGCAAATGCGGGATAGGATAGGGATGAGGTACGATGGCTCTATGCTTTCGTCAAATGTTTTGGATAAGCTAGGGGTTGTTTCAAAGTTAAAATAGGCAACGTTTTCGTATTCTTCACGACCAAAGGCTAAGATTGAGTAGGTTTTTCCTACTTGCCTTGCGCCTTGAAGGATTAGTGGCTTGCGGTAGGGGGTGTTTTTCCAGTTTGCTAGGTATTTTGTGATTTTGCGGTGCATAGGTTTAGCTCCTTTCGTGGGAGCATATCGTAGCGCATTTATATGTAAATATCAAGTGAATATTTTGCGAATATTACATTAAATTGCACGAATATCCGACAGGGCATAGCGATTACCTTCGGCGATTAACCTTTTGCCTGCTGAAGAGCGATATGTTGTATTTCGTCTTATTAGCATTACCGAATTATAAACAAGATGGTAAACGGTTATAATGAGTTTCCAAGGAATATCTTGTCAAAACATAAATCAATATGTTATACTATCCCACAAAGAGGTCAACGGCAAAAACAAAAACTCCAAAAGCCGTAAAATATGTAAGCAATAAAAGAACTGCGGAACCGTAAAGTGTGCACTGCACGAGCACACAAGACGGTGCTGTAGGGATGAGGACGAGTCATCGCCTAGAGCGCAAGCATTCACCTGCCACCGCAGCCAGCCAAATTGTACAACATTTCCCTCCATTTTTCAACGAGTATGCGCAATCCATCTCCGCATTGCTCTGCGCATTATGGACAATGTTGCACACGACGCTATAAGCTGCAAGCAGGCAGACCTTGTGTATCCTGCATTTTCTCCCCCCTCCGAGAGATGCTAAAACGGATGCCCGGCCCCTCGGGTTCTGTACTTAAATTTGAATCTAAAATTTACAGTGCGCTGGCGATGATAGGTTAATATAACCTGTATCCCTGCGCATTTTTGTTTTCCGTTGACCTTTTAAAATTCTAAAGGAAAATGGAGGTAAGGCAATGAACAAAGAGCTGTTATTCACAAGGGCAGTAGACGACCTGGGAAGGATTAGCTTACCAAGTACGTTTAGAAAAGACCATGGCATTAAGGTAGACGACACAATAACTTTTTACAAAGTTAATGGTCAAATTATTATGGAGTTTGGCCCATGCTGTGTCTTTTGCAAAAAACCTGAAAAGGAAATGCACATCAATGGCGCGGATATCTGTGCAAGCTGCTTGGCACAGATTAATGGCACTTAGGCTTACAAAATCGGTTTACAAAGAACTAATACCAAAAATACCCAAAAAGCCACCGTATTTTTACAGTGCTTTACATGCTCGTTGACATACTTTTAAAGCATTCGTATAATAATACTATCAGGCGGGCAATCCGCCATCAAAGTAGTTCGCTTCCGGCAATGCGAATAATAAATATGCCGTGGAAAAGTGTTGGAGCCTTTACCCTTTGGTAAAGGCTTCTTTACTAAAAGGAGCGCATATGGAAATTAAAACAGGTTATCTTTATTTTGTTGACGATGCCTTTTTTGAAAAAGTAAATGACCCATATTTGAAAATAAACTATGAAAAAACAAGTCGGCCTCATTATGTGGCTATCTTTGATGTAAAAACATCACTGTATTGGCTTGTTCCCTGTAGTTCTCGGTTCGTTTTACTCCAATGCAACCAAATATTAGTGCTATCGAAGAATTGATGCAAAAAGAAGCCCCTTGGCAACCATAACAGCTGCCAAGGGGTTTTCATATATACTACGTAAAACTAGATTTTTGTACCAGCAGAGCCAGCCATTGCGCGCTCTTGAGCTTCGATCATTTTTTTAACCATATAACCGCCAACATAACCGTTTTGAGCAGAGGTTAGGTCGCCGTTGTAGCCTTGTTTTAATGGTACGCCTATTTCGTTGGCTACCTCGTACTTAAATTTGTTAAG
>Ga0123355_10010935_pt1 | contig 13967 bp, 8 predicted proteins | sample TergutEmb28metaG_3_FD_89872 | JGI IMG/M metagenome (GOLD analysis project Ga0123355, IMG submission 89872) | Embiratermes neotenicus P1 segment gut microbial communities from Petit-Saut dam, French Guiana - Emb289 P1 | ecosystem: Host-associated > Arthropoda: Insects > Digestive system > Gut ... | reverse complement strand
GCTGTATGACATATACCATTGCTGTGTGTACAGTGAAAAACTCCTGATGATGGACAGAGGAACTGTCCGAAACATGTAGAGCTTTTATTCCAAAAATAAATTAGAGAAATTAGTGCATCTGGTTGGTTTAATTATAAGAATTTATGTCAATTCTTTATGGCATTATCTGTAATGCGTTACAGTTAACAGTAATGACCATATAAAATGTGATTATGTTTTGTGAGATGAAATTCAGGTCTACAGGTGATGAGTAAACTTAGTTGGAACATGTCAAGACCAGTAGGCCATAAGTGTAAAAGTGGGAGAAGTAATTCTAATCCAAAAAAATATATAACATAAAATAATTTTTAAAAATGTTATTACCATATTTTTATTTTTCTAATTATCTCCAACATAATGCAAAACACTACATGAAAATGATATAACTAAATAGTTAATCATATATCAAGTGGAAATTATGTGGAACATGCATCTTTTTAAAACAAATGCATACAGAAATTAATGAACCATTTCTTACCTAATGTAAACTGTGAAAGCTGATTCCATTATCCAGTACTGGAAACCATGAATGAGGCAGGTCCATGGAATCCACAGAATAGTGAAACATGAAGAGTGACTGGTGAGGACCAGTAGAGACCCACTGTCTGAAATAAGTGAGAGGAATGCAGAACAGAGTGAACAGTGGATGGGGTTGAATCTGATCAGTCACTTCCCTGATTGATTCATCTGGTACCATTCATTCCTGAATGATATAGCACTACATGGGGTGTTCCATCCTACAAATGTGAACAAAATGAAGTACCAGCAAATAACCAGTTCAAGTTATGAGGACAGTGTGACAGACAAATTACAAACAGAGGTACAAACACAGGCTGAAGGCCTGATAAGCATAAGGAGCCTGACATTACTCTAAATCAGTGTAAAAGCAGTCCCGTTACAGGCCCGGAGGGGCCCAGAGGGTTCCAGGAAGTTAAGGTTCCCAGATTTCGTGACAATGGCACAGGATGGGGGTAGGCTGTCAGCCTTATGCACCGGCTACCTTTACCCCCAGGAAATGCTCCTGGTACTCATTTCTGTTAGAGGCTGAGTCGACCCCAGGGCCATAGTGCGATCGGAAGGATTTTATGTACTGTACTTTATTTTACCTACCTGAAGCCAGTCACTCTGTGATTGTGTACTGATGAAGTTATGGCTCGATTGTGGATGATTGCTACTGGACACACATGTCACGATTATTGGTATCTGAATGACCAACTGACCACAGAGAATGAAAGAATATCACACTTAACATTCAAAGCAATAAAGCAAGACCCTGTTGATGATGTACGATTTACTACAGGAGGGACCAAACTCATCTAAATTTACACCAGGGAATATTATATTAAAGTATCATAATTAACTATGAGTTGGTAAGTAATCTCCTGTTGATTGTACTGTGCAGTAAGAAGTACCAGATCACCAAAATGTTTCTCATAATACTCTTTAAGCATGAAGACACCAGTGCAAGTTTCAATTATATCCCCACCACCCTATTCTTTGTAATTTCATTTCAACTACAAGTAATGATTACTTAAAGTTTAACAAAGATGGCATTTTCTTCTTCCTTAGTCACTCACATGCGTCGGCGACAAAGAGAGTTTGTAAACCTTTTAGTTTGTTTCTATATACACAGATATCTTAACAGGGAGAGTACGGGATATTTTGGGGTCAGAGGAAAGTGTGGATGTATGCACATGTTTCATCATTAATCATTTCAGTTTTGGGGACCATGATGCAGCAGGTATTTCTCTACTTTCAGAATAAATCCTCTGTAACCAGAATGAAGGACAATATTATAAGGGCTGCTCTTTCTAAACTAACACTGTTACCACCACCTGTTATCAAGTTTGAGTGGCCAAAGTATGGAAATAATAGTGAACCCAACAAGGATGAACGCAGTACAGAACATAAACAGATCATACTCAGAGACAATACGGAGCACAGCAGCAGTGTTAGAGCTGAAGATGACAAAGAGACACAGGACAAACTGAGGAGGCGCAAGAAGCGAGCTGTTGAACAGATGCAGAGGACTACAGCCAGAAACATAAGAGCAGTGATGGGGGAAAGAGAACTTCAAGGAAAGCACAGATTTGTGGCCGAAGGGTTTGCTAATGACAGTGAATGCAGCAAACTGATGGAACTGGCACAGGTAATGTTTTCTTGTGTTCTGTCATGCACTGTATATTTAACTTATATTGTATATGTAATAATGAATGTAACCTAAAACCATTGCAGGTCGCAGCAGTACAAGGGGATGGCTACAAGGGTAACAAGTCACCACACACAGACTTTGAGAGGTTTGAAGGAGTTTCATTAGGAAGGGCTGCTTTGGTAAGGATGGAATATTCTAAAGTTATGTTAAATTGGTTAATATTTCTTGATTACAAGGGGGCTTTGTGTTTAAGCAACACACCACATGCTACAAACTGTAGTTAACAATTTAAATGGCAACAGAGCAACTTCAGACAGAAAATTTTGCTGCTGCTTTACCCCTTCCCAACTTTGCTCCTACACACTATATGAGTCCATAACATTACACTATTCTTGTCATAAAAATGTAACATTACAATATTTTATCTTCTTCTTCTTCTTCTTCTTCTTCTTCTTCTTCCATTTGCACTACAGCCCACTGTGGGCTTTGGCCTGTCGAACAATGTCCTTCCATTTTTTCCTATCTGCCACCAACTTCCTCCATCTTCTCACTCCCAGCACTTGAAGATAGCTAGAGTTATTACTGTATATTCTTCTTCTCTCCATCATCATTTAATCTATCCAGCTTTTTCCTTTGCTCGACTTTTGTAACAATAAGTTTTTTTACTGAGTGGGGTTGTTAGCCCCACACCAAACCCCCAACCTGGAGGACCAGGGTATCCCTTTTTGTCTGGGTCATCACCTTTGACCTGCCTGGCATGGGAGGCCCTACCAGTAGCATACGCTACCGCCAGCATAGCTCTCAGGATCATGTGACCACACAAGGCCCACCACTACGTCAAAGTAGGGATACCTTCGGGGGGGTTACACTATTTTATGTAAGCCTTTAATCAGCCATTTGGTATTTAAATTTTAGCACACTCTTTATGCAGAACATATTATTTAAGCAGAAAAAGATAGAATTATGAAATATATGGTATTTTGTGGAACATTAAACAGAGATTATGGAGAATGGCTTAAAAATGCATAAATTATATTGCTGCCTAAATATATAAAATTAATTTCTGTGGGTACGTGGATGCAGGTCGTTTAAAGTGGAAGGCAACTTAGCAACTGCAGCCTATATGCAAAAGGAACACTGCCCCCATATACTGTGTGATCCACTAAAGAATCCATCAGATGTCACTAGGAGTGTTGAAGAGAAAACAGATGACTTCAAACAATGTTGCTGAAAATAACAATTTATATAAGGATTAAACTTCCAGCTGGTTGTCTCCATATGATGATCAGTGTCTTGTGACTGAAAAAATTACCAGAACATTAGTTCTAGTTTCAGCCAGACAATCTCACTTGACTGTACCAAACTAGTTAGTTCTAGGTTAAATAAATCCAACAAGATGCAACAGTATGCAGATATTTATTTACTGCTAAATTACTCTACATGTTTTGGGCGTCCATCACACCCATCATCAGGAGTACATAAAACTGAAGTTGCAGCCTCTGGTAGAGCTTCTTCAAACATGACCAAATAAGGATTTGGTTATGTTTGAAGAAGCTTGCTCCCCACATAGTATGATCTGTACCAGTTGCAGCCTCTGGAAGAGCTTCTTCAAACATGACCAAATAAGGATTTGGTCACGTTTGAAGAAGCTTGCTCCCCACATACATCTGTACCAGAGGCTGCAACTACAGTTTTATGTACTTCTGATGATGGGCGTGATGGACGCCCGACACATGTAGAGTAATTTAGCAGTAAATAAATATCTGCATACTGTTGCATCTTGTTGGATTTATTCAACCTAGAATTATGATGCACGGAACTACAAATACAAAAAAAAGTTAGTTCTAGCAATAACTTTCAGTTAAGATTTCCTGTTGTGTTGTGTATTACAGAGTACTTTAATAATTACCATCAATATGACTGATTTTATTATGTTATATAGGTGTATAGTTACATGTTTCAGCCAACAGTGGTCATCCTCTGAACTGAAATTACAATAGCAACACTAATTATGGGAGGTCAGATAAAGACCTCGCCCTTTGTTGTTCCAAAATGCATGTCAATAACATTTTTTAAAACGAAGAAAATATAAACAGCATTAATGATACATATTGTCAGTTTGATTGGGTGTGGTCTATTAACCCTTTGGCCCTGGAGCTGGACATTTACAGTTTAGCACACCATTTATGTAAAATGTGAATATTTTATGAACCAAGAAGGGTAACATTGGGAAATACACGACATTTTGTGGAGGAATAAATGAAGATGGTGAGAGAAAATCTAAAAAAATACTTAAATATATTTATTGACTAAATATATAAAAAGTGTACTCTGGGGAGTAACGGTACATCTGTCCTATATATAGGATGCATGATGCCTAAAGGTTAAATCCATTCTAAACATTATATAGCTGGGCTTGTTGCTTGTCTTCTTAAAACGAATTGGGTTTATGATGTGGTGTGTATGGTACATTGAACATATCCATACATTTGGTTGGCATGAAACTTGCTATTTGTGATAAGATGCCAATTTATCGTGTATTATTGTTCTGGAGCTGGTTGTTATCAATGTGTTCATGCTTTCTGTCAGGATGAGAGTCTCAGAAAACATCCAGTTTGAATCCCCACCAGCCTGTCTATGTCTTCAATCCTCTGGGTGCAGGACTTTGATACATACCACAAACTTTCCCCTCAGCTGATTCAGCCTCACAGGTCACAACCATCTCAAATTCATTCAATGCTAAACACTGTAACACACACAAAATTAAGCCCAAACTATCTAAAGAAACTGTATAATTCAAAACTGTAATATTCACACCAACTTCCAACTGATATCACATTATATTATGCTTCCTATTATATCTGGATTCCACAACCTTAGTTGCTCTATGGCAAAGCATTTGGTTCCCAAACCAACAGCCCTGAAAGGAACTTGTGGCCAAAAATCTCAACTTTAGGAGGCTTCATTATACACTGCCTTCTTTCCTTTCGCCACTTCTTCAAGCCAATTATCCATACACAGTTTGATATCACCCATTTCAGTGCTAAATACAAATAGTGCTGATATTTCATACAGTATTTAATGAACTGATCATGTTAAATCAGTGCACCATTTTAATTGGAAAATGTATACAATGAATTTATTTAACATTCGTAGGTCCGTGCATCACTAATATATTCGCACAATATAACCAACAAGATGCAACATTTCTCAAATTTATTTCTGTAAGACGCTCTACATGTTTCAGACGGTTTTTCCGTCCATCATCAGCAGCACAAAACTGCACACACAGCGTCAGGCATTTGTCAGACCGTTACTGCTACCTGCTGCCAACCTGCAGGCTGACAAATTCCTGACGCTGTGTGTGCAGTTTTGAGCTCCTGATAATGGATGGAAAAACTGTCTGAAACATGTAGAGCGTCTTACAGAAATAAATAAATTTGAGAAATGTTGCATCTTGCTGGTTGTGCTCTGAGAATATGAGAGTATACAATCAAATCCCCTTACTGGGGATTTAACACCTCTCCATATCAGACGAGTTTTCACATAATGCAAGGCATACAGGCTGACATAAAATCCTTCTGATTGCACTATGGCCCTGGGGGTGACTCAGCCTCAAACAGAAATGAGTACCAGGAGCATTTCCTGGGCGTAAAGGCGGCCGGTGCGTAAGGCTGACAACCTTACCACCATCCTGTGCTGTTGTCACGCAATCTGGGAACCTTAACTTCCTGGAACCCTCTGGCCCACTCCAGGCCTGTAACGGGACTGCTTTACCTGCAAGGCATATAGGGGAGAGAAAAGGTGTACCTCCATTCATTCCTAACCTATGCACTAGATGGAACTGAATGGTCAGCTTCACTCCCTGGGGAAGAAACTCCTGGTACACATTACATATGAGAGTGGGTGGGCAAGGCTGAGAGTTGGTTGGGACATTTTTGGAGAAGAGAAAGAAGTCTCTTATTTCCTTATTGCCTCTCTTGCACTTTTTCCATCAATCCAGTGAAATATTCTATTTTAGTATGACAATAATTGGACTTAATTCCCTCCAATTTGTGACAGGAAATGTCTCAGTCAATACAAATTTCTTTTTAAATGACAAAGAATAGCTGTTGAGGAAACACTAAATTCCATTACATGCCTCTATTTCCAAATTTAGCACTTCCCGTTCACTGGGCATAATTCTGCATAAATTTTCACCCTCATTTTTTGGAACATGGGTCCATTTCCAGGAAGGGAACTTTTTCATTAAGTCTACAAGTTTAACTGTATTATGGACATTATCGGTGACACACTGCACAAAATATGACTCCCTGTAGTATCCTTCAAGCTCCAACCCACTTCTGTACAGCGTCTTTCCATGAAGCTTCTCTTTGGGTAGATCACATGAATATGAAACAAGTCTAGTAAATTTCAGCACCAGCATCTGTATTTTTATCCATAATTAGAGGTATTTTAAAACAAAGAAAAAACTGATGTAATCTTAACATCTGGTACTTTGGAAAATTATACATGTAAGACTGTGTTATTGTATTTTTCAGCTTGTGTATTTAGGTTTGATAGAAGTGGATGTGTTGGATCTGTACCTAAACCTGAGTGAAATGGGTAGAGACTATTTGGAAAGATATTTCAACCTAAGAACTGAACTTTATTTCACATATACACACCTTGTATGCAGGACAGCACTGAACGGTATGTAACCACATGGTCAAACTTATAGAAACATATAGAAATAAAATGTTGTACATGTACACTAACATTGTAAAAATGCACACATAACCAATGTGGTGAGATAAATAGGTTGGAGTGGGGTCCATTCCGACTTACATAAATTTTGGTAACGTTGTCAGTGTAGCGCCTCGCTACAGGCTGGACGGTCCAGGGATTGAATCCTGGTGGGGGCGAGATTTTCTGCACCTGGCCAGAGCAACCCTGGGGTTCACCAGCCTTCTATACAATGGGTACCGGGTCTTTCCTGGGGGCAAAGTGGCCGGGGCGTGGCGTTGACCACCCACCCCATCTAGCGCCGAGGTTAAAGAAAGAGTAGAGCTATACCTCTACTCCCCTTCTGGGCCTTCGTGGTCTGTTCTAGGGTGAACTTTAAAATACTTTACCTTACCTTTATGTAAACGCTTCAAGAACGGAACCCTTATGTAAGTCAGAAACATCTGGGTATATTATCATATTATACCTGAGTGTTGCAGGGATGTCCCAGGTTCAAATGTAAGCCAAGAGACAAGCCATATCGATGGAATATTTTCTTTGTTCTCCTTATTCCCTTCACGTGAAGAGTTCTGAGAATGCTGTACTGAGCATTTTGACTTCATAAATAATTATTCCAAATGCTTAGAAAGGTCTGTGAAATTTACATGTTACTTACATTCAGCAAAAAGGATTATGGCACACTGCCAATTTTAAAATGTATGGTAGTAAATTGCACTGTTAATTGAACTAATGACTTGGCATTTGAAGTGGCACTCACAAAACATGGCCGACATATACATATTAACCACTTGTGGCTTTCATATGCAAGTATACAAATTATTGAACATACTTTGTAAGTTGTAAAGATGAAACTGCAAAACACCAGCTGTAACCTGGCAACTGAATCAACCACATGAACTGTAAAAATTATGTGACATTAGAAAAAAAAAAAAATGGAAGTTATAAAAACATATAAACATTTATAAAATAAAGTGAAAAGATGAAATATCAAAACTTGTAGCTAATTACAGAATGCCAAATTCTAACCAGAAATGAAGCTCGTAACACTTGAACAAAAGACACAACAAAGTAGCTGTACTGTTTGATGGTATTCTAAACTTACTGTGCAAGAATGAATGGACATCCAAAGCACCAGTAATTTATAGCAATTTTAGTATACAGTAAATACTAAAAATGAAATTTGGTGTGACTTTTGTCTACATAGACTTAAGAAATGCGTAACTGTACAACTAGTTCTGTCAGTAACATGGCTATAGAAAATTCAGTCTTCTGGGATGGTACACTATGCCATTTGGTAAATACTTCCTGACATTTAAAAGGATCACAGTGCCTACATAGCTAAGATCAAGTAGTCCAAGATGAGTTACAGATTACATGGCTGCAGATCACCCCAAATGCCAAACCTCTAAACCCAAAAAGTACCTTCAAAATGTCGAATAATTGCTGTGGTTCTGTGCATGTGGCATGTGGACTGAAGTAGCGGGTCTATTGCACTGGTTACGAGAGACAAGTACTGTGAATAAGTAGAACTCTTCAAACCTGCTTCCCTAATGCAGACTGCTGGTCCTGCAATTGGTGTCATATGCATCATCATTGTTGGAACAATCTCAGAATTTGCTACCATCGCCAAGTTTGTAATTATTCATACAAAAGTTGCTCAGAAAAATTTGCGAATGTTAGCAACTATGGTACATTTGCGATCTTTCTTTTGAGTGTAATGATATTAAAGATTATGGGGTTGAGGTACCCTCTAATGGCATACTGTCCACTCCAAATTTTGTGAAAATCTGTCCCCTGCTTCAAACGTTGAGACAGACACACATTGACGGCAGGGTGATCTTGTGAGCCTAGCTTCATTCATAATTTTTTTCCCTATGCAAAAAAAGTAGAACAAATCTTGGCACAGAGAACTGCAGTAAGAGATATTTTGTAATTGTTTAAAGATTAACCAAAAGTTATTTTGGTACATCTGCAGATTCACCAGGCAACAGAACAGATATGAGCCACGCTGTCCATGCAGACAACTGCAACTTGCTTGAGAATGGAGACTGTCCAAAGATTCCACCAGCATACACATGGAGAGACTTCAGGTACAGCGAGTGTAAACACTGCATGTGTACAGTTGTGATTAGGTTAAGCCAAATTGAAAGATTATATTCAAGGCTCATTCTCTCTCTGACAGTTTTCTGTTCCTGAGTCCTTTGTTAAATTTTGATAAAATTCTGTAATTGACACTCTTACAACTTGTATGTATCAGCGGAGTCAGACAGCAGCCTCAAACAGACTTACTGTACCAGCTCCTGCTGAAATAATTACAGAGCAATGGCACAGTGATGACTGGCAGGGGAGAACCAAATTGCTTGGAGTAAAGCCTTTGCATTCACACTCTGCCCATTACAACTGCACGTGGACTACCCTTGAACCTGGGCAAGAAGTCACTAACAGACCACCTAAGTGAAGTTATGGGCCATTAGGAATACCACTTAGTTTGAAGGCCTCAATAATATTACAAATATGTAAATTACATTCTGATAAAACTCGTTCACATTAGTTTGCTAATGTAGTCACATAAGGATTTTTGTACACTGGGCCATTTTTGTGAACTTAAAAAAAATCGTTTTTAATAACCATTTATATGTTTATTACATCACGCAAGGACTACACAAATAGTCTGAGATAAAATTTATAGTCATTAATGCAGCTATACAAATTAAGTCATTCACTGTTATGGATGGAGCAATCTGCCAGATATGCAGACAAGTTTTTGTACCCGTTTTAGATACTGTACTGATTTTAAAATTCTGACTGTTGCATGAATATTTGCTGCCTCGTAAGTTATTTACTGACATAGGGCCAACTGCATGAGTTACTTACTGTCAAAGTGAGGACACGGTGATTATGTACGGTGAACTGCACGGTATTTTGGAGAAATGGCCATGGCCTGTTTTGAGATATTGTTCTGTATTTTGTCTGGAATAAATGGAAATCTGGAGGTCTTAGTCTACACTGTGGTTCTTATAATAAAACCAACTAGATGCACTAATTTCTCAAATTTATTTTTGGAATAAGACTCTACATGTTTCGGACAGTTCCTCTGTCCATCATCAGGAGTTTTTTACTGTACACACAGCAATGGTATATGTCATACAGGTTTGCTGACAGCTTGTGAGCAGGATCAGGACTATCCAAAATATGTAGAGTTTTATTCCAAAAATAAATTTGAGAAATTAGTACATCTAGTTGGTTTTATTATAAGAATTTCTGTCATTTCTTTATGGCATTATCTCTAATGTGTTACAATTAACAGTAATTACTATATAAAATGGAATTATGTTTTGTGAGATGAAATTCAGGTCGACAGGTGATGACATATAACAGTGAAAAACTCCTGATGATGGACAGAGGAACTGTCTGAAACATGTAGTTTTATTCCAAAAATAAATTTGAGAAATTAGTGCATTTATTTGGTTTTATTATAAGAATTTATCACGATGCACGGTCACCTGAACGTCAAATTCTACACTCTGGCCAAAAATCAGCCAGGCAATTTACCAAACAAAAGTTAATCCCATCAATGACTTAGGCAACACTGTTTACTGCTAAAACAATAAGGGTAGAATAATGAACTGTCATGTCATCACTGCATGCAGATTATTAACAAACAATTAGGTTTATTTCAGTTTTTTATACTTGCAGTGCCATTCTATATTTGAATGAGGATTTTGAGGGAGGCGAGTTTGTATTTGCAGCAGACCTGACTGCAAAAAATATTCAGGTATGTTGAAGGTAACCAAGCATTCGGACAAAACCTCTTTCATTTAACAGCTCTGGTTCAATTTGAGTGAACTCTGCACGGTTCTCACATCATTCAGTTCCATTACATCATATTCTGTGCCTTGTTCTCACAGAATGACAAAACAAAGCATGTGTGTGATCCCTACTGCAATATACATAATACACTGCAGATGACTGTATAGTCATTACGCTCATGTAAAAGGCCTGATGTGAGACATATATCTACGCAGAAGTTTAGAAGAGTCTGAGGTTTTCACAGCAAGTCTTGTCATAACCACATAATTTCATAGCCTACCTACAAACAAGGCAGTCTAAGCATGCAAAATATCAGGAAAGTAGCATACTTAGCAGACCATAAGAGTAGTTTTCTCTTTGAAATACTGTATAAAACCCTGTCATGTCTTGTGGTCTGATGGTGCATCAATACAACCTTCACGACAACTGATCGAGATCCCTGTGTTCATTGGAGCAATAACGGTGCTCATCGTGTGATCGATCCTCAGAGGGCAGGTATCAAAGCTTCACTGTTCCTTACACTTGTTGCTCAGTAGCAGGTGGTGATTGGGAGCTTATTCAAAGTGAATTTAGTCTTCTAATGGAATGTGTAGTGCACATATGAGGTTTTGTGCACTGTAAGTTTCAAATAAAATCCTTGAAAAAAAAAAAGAGGAAACTATTATATTATAATAAAACCAACTGGATGCACTAATTTCTCAAATTTATTTTGGAATAAAACTCTACATGTTTCAGACAGTTCCTCCATCCATCATCAGGGGTTTTTCACTCTACACACAGCAATGGTATATATCATGCAGGTTTGCTGACTGCTTGCAAGCAGGATTTGGATGTTCCATCCTGATCCTGCTCGCAAGCTGTCAGCAAACCTGTATGACATATACCACTGCTATGTGTACAGTGGAAAACCCTTCATGATGGACGGAGGAACTGTCCGAAACATGTAGTTTTATTCCAAAAATAAATTTGAGAAATTAGTGCATCTGGTTGGTCTTATTATAAGAAGATATCACGATGCACAGTCACCCGAACGTCAGGAAGCTAGGTTGTAAGGGGTGGACAGTACATTTCAGTTCATCTCCAATCCAGAATACGATATGTGAACACAGACAACAGGAGGATGAATTACAAAAGTTAGAGAAAAATAACTCTTCATAAACATAATGCAAAATGGCATAACCTAAAAGACAGGCGATAGGTAACAGACCACAGGACAATGCAGTTTCAGTCTCTATAAGAATTATCAGTTCTGAAGTCAGATGATCACTATTTTAGCAGAGATGGCTTCTTGGTATTAAGACTTGTGTGAAGAGGCAAGGACTAAGCGTGCATACTTTAGAACTGGAATTGCGCACAACATGCCTGGCCAGTACAAAATGAATATTCTGCAATATCAGAAATTAGTAGCCACTGCTAGGAAGATATTATTTTTGTGACTTCAAACTTAAAGTGTGAATAATATATTTCTTTTCTCTAATTTGTCATTCTGTGCCTCTCAGTCTGTGAAATATGATATTTTTCATGCATGCTTCCAAGTTTGTAAGGAGAGTGAAAATTAATCCTGTGTACCCACCATGACAAATATACCCGTGTGGTCAAAGTTTCATAAATTTGTGCAGTGTCCTATCACATCTTGGCACCATTTGTCCATGTATATTAATCTGACAGCTCACGAATCACCAAGACAGAGCGGTGCCTGACCAAGGTTCAGAATTAGGGTATCACACCATTCAAAACACTTCAGAAACCCAAAACAATATGCATTTATTTTGCAGAGTCTAGTGAAACCACGCTGCGGTAGACTGGTTGGCTTTTCATCTGGAAGTGAGAACTTACATGGCGTGCGCAGTGTTCAGAGGGGACGACGCTGTGCACTGGGGCTCTGGTTTACTCTGAATCCTTTCTATGAAGAAATAGAACATATTTTAGCCAAACAAGTATTACATCAAGTACAAAAGGGAGGTAGTATCACAGATCAGTTACTTCATGAGCTCAAAAAACATTTGTCTGTAGCACCAGGTACATCAAACCCTAAACAAATGTCTACGGTAACTACAGAAGAATTAAAAGTACACAATAAGTATGTGAAGGAAAGTTTAAGTCTTCATCAAGAATCTGGTGAGATGTTGGCAAGTGGCGACTCCAATAAAGTTCAGATTGAATGGCACAAGAATGAAAATATTCTTGATCTGTATATGCCACATGACAATTATGGGTATGAAGATTACCAAATTGTGTAAATAAGTGCACCAGCCCTTGTTTTATGACATTTTTCTTTAACGTCCTGTGGCTGGTTGCAGTCTGTCGTGCTGATCACTTATTTCTTATGGGAATATCATTTTTGATTTATGCTTTTCTATTTATACACACTCTTTTATAGGGCCGGGACAATGCAGTTGGTATAGTGACTCACTATGGGCAGGACAGTCTGGGGATCGAGTCCTGGTGGGGACAAGATTTTCCACACCTGTCCAGAAGGGCCGTGGGGTCCACCAGCCTCCTATACAATGGGTACCATCTCTCTGTCCCGGGGGTAAAGTGGCCAGGGTGTGGCATTGACCACCCACCCCCATCTAGCGCCAAGGTTAAAGAAAGAGTACAGCTATACCTCTACTCTCCCTATGGGCCTCCATGGCCTGTTCTAGGGTGAACTCTACCTTTACACACACTTTCTTAAATGCAACTAGTGTGTAAAACAAGGGCTGGATGTATATTTATTACTGTGACCCAAAGATGAATTATTAAAACACCTCGCCAGTTAGCAGCACCTCTGATACAGTGATAAACAGGAAAGGTATTTTGCCCAGTATTCTACATTAAAAAGTTGAAGACTGAATATCTCTGTCAACAGCATGTACCAATATGTGGTGTACTACTGAACCATTCTAACAAGCATTCAAAATAACACATCTGCTGTCATCAGAAAATACTGGATTTAAATAGTTCAGGGAGTAAACTACTTGCCAAATTAACCTCGACACTACAGGAACATAACATCCACGTACAAGGTTAATTAAAATGAGATATCAAAATCCTTGATTTTTAGAGACAAATATACGTTAGAAGCCATTGGCAATGTACTGTCTGACATGAGTAACAGCGGTGATGCTTTCTTATAATAAAACCAACCAGATGCACTAATTTCTCAAATTTATTTTTGGAATAAAACTCTACATATTTCAGACAGTTCCTGTGTCCATCATCAGGAGATTTTCACTGTACACACAGCAATGGTATATGT
>Ga0123355_10010934_pt1 | contig 13967 bp, 14 predicted proteins | sample TergutEmb28metaG_3_FD_89872 | JGI IMG/M metagenome (GOLD analysis project Ga0123355, IMG submission 89872) | Embiratermes neotenicus P1 segment gut microbial communities from Petit-Saut dam, French Guiana - Emb289 P1 | ecosystem: Host-associated > Arthropoda: Insects > Digestive system > Gut ... | reverse complement strand
GGGAACATGCTTGGGTCTATGTCCAGTGGTTCTATTACCGGCATGTTGGCCCAGCGGGCTGCCTCGTCATATATGGGCGCGGCTAGGGCCACTTTGGGGGCTAGCATTCCTAGTATTAGTAGGGTCAGTACTAGGGTTCTTAGTACTTGGATTGCTTTTGGTTTTAGTGCTCTCATTGATTTTTCAGTCAATGATTTTATTGCTTTTGGTTTTATTACTTTTGGTTTCATTGGTTTCTCCTTTTCTGCCGAAGTTATATCGGCATCTTTTTTAATTGTTGTGTGTTGCTTGTTAAGCAAAAGGCATATATACAAAACCATCGCACGAGGTTTGTTTTTTGATAGTACTGCATGGATTGCATATCACCTTATGCCTCGACCTATGCATCCTCCTCAAAGAACCTTGTCCAACAAAAGCCCATAGCACCGGCAATTCTCTTTTCTGTAGCTATCTTGTTAGGCCTGCAGCGCTTGCCGCTTTCTATAAAGCTATACATCTGCTGCGATACCCCTGATGTTGCTGCAGCTTGGGCTTGGGATAAACCCTTCTCTTCTCGGATTGTCTTAAGCCATGTTCTCAAATGTCACCTCCTCTCTACCTGATTGTAGTTTCTGCCTTTGCTTGATTGTGGTTTATGGAAAACGCCTTATACCTGCTTCCGTCACGGTGCAGCAAAGCTTGTCTTACTACATATGAAGGTTATGCTCGAGCCATAACTCTATAGTGTAGTAATGAGATACTACTACCACATTGCGTGGTTGTCAATAGCCTAATGAAAAATATTTTTGCAATTTACTGCCATATGTAGTATTATAGGCTGACAAAGTACAACCTACAGCTTGCCGCGCCAGCCGCCTTGCCAGTACACGAAGCGTACAAGAGGGGCAGCGTCCCCATTAAAAAGGAGCATCATATGTTTGGAGATAATCTAAAAAAAGCCAGGGCATCCCGGTGCTGGGGCATATCCCGGCAGGGATACCTGTGGAGGCAATAGAAGATGTGCTGGACTATGAAGAAGCCCCCCTGGATTGGACAACAGGAGGGCGGGAATATTTCGCACTAAAAATAAAGGGAGACAGCATGTCCCCCAATTACATTGACGGTGATACAGTTATTTTTCTTGTAGCAGAGGATTTTCCTCTTGGGCTTCGGCCAGACGGAGACAAAAAGAAGGAAGGATCGCTTTTGACCAAATCATCAAAAGCGGAAATGGAGACTATTCATGTCAGATAGCCATCAGTGTAATCAGCACCTGTTCGCTGATAAGCAGGCCGATGATGCCACGCATACTCATGCCCATTGCCCTAAAAATCCCAAACTGTAGCACCCGCGACCTAATAGAAAGCAGCCAGTAAATCAAAAACCCGGTAAAGCATATTATCAGGATAACTATAAAACTCATGGTAAGCACCCCGTTAAGGCCCTGCAAAATAGGGTCAGAGCGGCTTTCTACCAGTGCGCCCCTTGTGTCAAAAAACCCGGCAAAGAGCAGGCCGTTTTCATAGCTATACTCCCGGAAAAAGTTGTTGGTATCGGTGTTGGTACGCATCCATACTTCGTATGGGAACGCCTCCCACTGTCTCTGAATATACCCAAAGTTGGCCACTGCCAGATATTGCTCTACCCGGACATGTTCTCCTGTACCAACGGTGTACACACCGGTGGGGGCATAGCCCGGCCATTGTTCCACAAAGCCTACAATGGTAAGGTCAGTCATAAACGCATATGTCTTGATTCTTGCCATTGCAATGTCTGGCCTGTAGATGTATCCCACCGTGATAATATCCCCTACCCGGTAGCCTAAATTCATAAAATTATAGCTAAGCAGCACGCCATCCGGAGTGCGGGCCAGGGCGTTTAAAAAATGATTTACCGGAAGCAGCGGCAATGCGCTGGCTCGAAGCCTGGCGCTGCCCTAACTGGGTAAGACCAAGGCGCAGCAGTTCCTCCCGGCGCTGTGCGGCTTGCAGGCGGTTTTGTATATCGGGATTATACAGAGATGCAAGTACATCCCCCTGCTGCACATAGTCTCCTACATTTACATATATGCCTCTGAACAAAAGGCCATTGATATCAAAATTGTGCCGTTCCTCCCTGCCGGGAACATACACGGCCATTGCGTTTATGTACCGCACAACATCCCCGCGTATTACAGGAATTGTGCGAAAAAGACGAGCCTCCGTAACCGGTGCTATTGGGGCTGGTGGCACGGGGTCTTCTACCGGCAGTGCGAAGCAGCCGGTTATTAAGCCAAGTGTCAATAAGGCTATGGCCATTGTACTAATGCTGATTTTTTTCATGCTTCACCCCGGGGTGCGGCTGGAATTGGTGGTGTGGCGAAGTATAACACAAAAGGCGTAATATGGATTTATACATTGCCGCAAAACCAAATCTCTACGGCTTGGGAACAGCCCCTAATACTCTCCCGCCGAAATAAGCGCCAGCACAGTCTCCAAGGCATCCATACCCTCAAAGTTGAAGATATGGGGAATTGTCCCGGCTTCAAGGGGGCGGCCATATCGGTCAGTTACGTAGTTCAAATCCATACTGAAGGCGATACCGGTGTTTGGCAGATTAATAACCGTTCTTGGGCCGCCAAAAATACCGCCAGTTACATCACCTACAAGAGTAGCAAAGCCTGTTTCCCGCGTAGCCCAGGCTGCAATTTCCGCCGCCGAGCCCATTACAGGATTGGTAAGCAACCATATCTTCCCTTGAAATCTATGGGAATGGTGGTGCAGCATATTGGATCTGGAGTGTACTGTGGTTCGGATACGGAAACCATAGTCCATGCGCTCCATATCAGTCAGATTCAAATCCGGCAAATCATAGGCTTCCAGCAACTCTGCAACAGGACGGAGACGGGTATCCATTGAGCGAAACCCACCTCCCCATGGAACCATTACCCCTGCATGAACAATTGCATACTCGGCGGCATATCTGCCATAGGAAAGAAATGAAAAACCCTCCATTACAAAAGTCCTGTCAATGTTAGGCTCTAGTATAGCCCGGTAAAACCAGTTAATATGCCCTCCGCCATTATACCTAAGGTCAACAATCAAATGGTCAAAATATCTGATTTCTTCATAAAAATCACGAAATCGCCTTTCATCATCAGGTGACATTGGGTAATACCTGAAGCTGTTTACCGCCAAATAGGCAACACATCCATCCTCAAGTATGTGCATGATTACACTATCAGCAACGGCCTCCTCTACATATGTGACTAGCCGCAATAGCTCTGAAGCATCACCATCAAGCATAGCATGTACAGCATGTGTAAACTCATCGGCTAGCTTGGTTTCTCCTCGCATAGTCAGCCAGCCATATATATTGGCCAAGTCTCTGATAACCTCTTCTCCCGTCATTGTTAATGCACGGGATACCCAAGCACTTACAAAGCCTGCATCATCAGGAGAGCCTTCTTGTGGATGCAGGGGCTCGTAAAGTGCCATCACATGGGGCGCTTGAAGCCTGGCAAGGGCCCCTGTGGAAAACCACCACTCCCGCCATCTCGCACCATCAGGCTCGTTGATGTAAAAATTGTGTGATGCCGGGTTTAGAACATAAAAATGCCCTATAGGAGCTAATGCCGAAAACTGCTGATAAAAAACATCAAAAAACTCATCCACAGTCATGTCTGGACTGGAAACCACAGCACCTCTTATAGCATCAACAATGGCGTATATATCCACACCACGTGCCCAATAGGCCACATCAAAAAGGGCAAAATTATTTTGCATTACATACAGCATGTAGTCCAGGTCTTCCAGAAAGTGTGCGGACGTAAATGCATGGCGGGGGATATAGGTCAGGGTTGGTGTTTCTCCACTCTCGTCCCCATTACCGCCTTCTGCTTCGCCGCCATTACCGGTAGCTGCCGCTCTGCCTTCCTCACTATCTGCATCTGCCTCTGTAGTGGCTTCAGTGGTTTCACCTGCTGCCGTAACGCAGCAACCATCCTCCCGACCATTTCTACCACAGGCAGCAAAAATCAGACCGATACACAACAGTCCTACAAGCGCAACAAATATCCTTTTCTCCATAATATACCTCCTTGGAAACCTCTCCTAAAGCGATAAAATCCTGGCATGACCGCTTTTTCCAAAAGGACCAAAACCCGGCCCAAGCTTCTAGCGTTCGTTCCGCTTCTCAAGGATTTCCTTAACCAACCCGGCAACAGCCACAGCCACCGGCATAACCGCCGCCGCCAGCAAAAACCCAGAATCCGTAAGCATTCCGTCATCCACCAAAGCATTGCCCCGTACAAAAGACCCAATTCCCCAGCCCACAAGCACCAAAGCAACCACCCCAAAGGTCACAATAATAGGCCATCTAATCTGTCCCATCCCAAAAAACGCATCCCGCAATATGGCCTCAACAATAACAACCATCCCCGTAAGCAGAATAATGACAATATTCTGATGAAATCCGCTGGCCCACACAATGCTGCTGCCTGCCAAGAAGGCGTTAACAAGCAGGAGGGCAAAGGCCGTAACAAGCCCGTGAAAAAATATCTCGCCTCTTATTAGCAACTGCCGTTCGTCAAAGCGCTTATTTTTAATCATCTTCGCCCTCCCAAAACAAGTCGTTCAATGTTTTATCAAGCGTAATACATATGGCCTTGCATAGGTTTATCGTTGGGTTATAGTCGCCGGTTTCTATTGCATTTATTGTCTGGCGGGTGACGCCTACGGCCTCGGCCAAGTCTTTCTGGGACATGTCCTTTGCTGCCCGGGCCGATTTCAGTCTTAGGTTTTTTGCCATTAGAACAGCCCTTCAAGCGGATTCTTCACGCCAGCAGACCCAGAGGCGCTTTTGTCCTGAAGCCCTGCCAGCCCATTACCTACCTGCCCTATAGCATTGCCTATGGCCCCAGGCATATTTTCCTTCATATAGGTATCGGCCTGCTTGTTAAGCATGTTGTAGTAATCCATCACGCCAATATTGCCGCTCATTAAGGCTTGAGCAATGGCTTCCGGCACTAGCTTTTGAGCCTTAATAACTTCGGCCTGCATCTCCTGCTCTAGGGCCTTGGCTGCGGCATGGCGCTCTTCGGCCTTGGCCTGGGCCAGCTTTTTGTCTGCCTCGGCCTGCTCTGTTGCCAGACGCGCGCCTATGTTTTTACCAACGTCCACATCTGCTATATCTATGGACAGTATCTCGTAGGCGGTTCCAGCGTCCAGGCCCTTGCTTAGTACTTTGTTGGATATGACGCTGGGCTCTTTCAGCACTTCTTTATGAGAAATAGCCCCACCAACAGTGGAGATTATGCCTTCCCCTACCCTGGCGATTACGGTTTCTTCTCCTGCACCGCCTATCAGCTTGGCAATGTTGGTGCGCACTGTTATGCGTACTGTCGCGCATATTTCTATGCCGTCCAAAGCCACAGCAGAGATTTTGGGGGTTTCTATTACCTTAGGTTTTACGCTGTTGCGCACGGCTTCCAATACATCCCGGCCGGATAGCTCAATTGCCGCCGCCTTTTCAAAAGGCAGGTCAATAGATGCACGGGCCGCCGCTATCATGGCATCTACAACATGTTCAACCCGGCCCCCAGCCAGCACATGGGCTTCCAGCTCGTTAATTTCAACATTTAGCCCGGCTTTGCGGCCTTTAATCAGGGGGTTGATAATCCTCTTTGGCGCAACGCGCCTAAGTCGCATACCAATCATGGATAGCATTTTCACTTTTACCCCTGCCGCCAAAGCCGAAATCCATAGCCCAACAGGCACAAAAGCCAAAAACACAGTTATGAACAAAACCACAAGAATGACAACTGTCAAAATAATCACTATATCACCCATCTAATTTTCCCCTTCCGCTTTATATTCTTGGACATAAACTTTGCCTTCGCTTACCCGAGTAAGCATGATTTTGACACCCTGCTCCAACGTGCCATGCTCGCAAATCGCGTCAACCTTGCTGCCGCCGAATGATACGCTGCCTATAGGCCGCAGGCTTGTTAATGTCACACCCGTCGCGGCATGACAGGTATTTGAGGCATTCTCTTTACCCCACATAAAATTGCGTGATACAATGCGAAAAGTAAGAAGCTTCTAATCCGAGGGGGAACAAAATGCTAGCGACAGTAACCAGCGGTGCAGTAATTGGCATAGACGGCTATATAATAGAAGTGGAAGTGGATATAGCTCAAGGCCTACCCGCTTTTGACATAGTGGGCCTACCTGACTCCGCTGTAAAGGAGTCCCGTGACAGGGTACGCACCGCTATCCGTAACACTGGCCATATGTTCCCAGTAAAGCGCATCACCGTAAACCTGGCCCCGGCAGATATCCGTAAGTCTGGCCCCGCCTTTGACTTGCCTATTGCCGTGGGCATTTTAATCGGGACAAAAGTACTGCCCCAGGAGGCAGCGGAAGGCACATTTTACACAGGAGAGTTGTCTCTGGATGGAGCCCTTCGGCCGGTGTCGGGGGTGCTTCCTATGATACTTGCAGCACGGGACAACGGTCGCAACACATGTTTTGTACCTGCCGCCAACGCCGAGGAGGCTGCATTGGTAGCGGGTGTAACAGTGTATCCCGTCAAGTCTATTGAGGATTTAGTGGGGCACTTCGATAGTCAGCACTTTGATTCTCACGCAGAGCCGCCCGGCTTAAACAGCGATTTATATACAATACCCCCCAGCGCACAAACTAATGAAGATATCGACAGCATTACACAACCAAAGCGCACAAAAAGACTTTCCCCAGTAAAAGTAGACATACAAGCCCTTTTCAGCCAAAACACAGCAACCCATATCGCCGACTTCTCAGATGTAAAGGGCCAACCCGGAGTAAAGCGGGCCCTCGAGGTTTCGGCAGCGGGCTATCACAATATGCTGATGGTTGGCCCGCCAGGGGCAGGCAAAACCATGCTGGCCACCCGTATGCCCACTATCATGCCCGACCTAGACTTTGAGGAAAGCATAGACATAACCAAGGTATACAGTATCGCAGGGCTTTTGGATAGCAAGTGTCAGCTTGTGACCAACAGGCCCTTCCGCGCGCCTCATCATACGGCATCCCTTATGTCCCTAACCGGAGGCGGCAATGTGCCAAAGCCAGGAGAAATAAGCCTGGCCCACAATGGTGTGCTGTTTTTGGACGAGCTTACGGAATTTCAGAAGAAAACCCTGGAGGTGTTGCGTCAGCCCCTGGAAGACGGGACTGTAACCGTGTCCAGAGCCGGTGGGACGTACACATATCCCAGTGCATTCTTGTTACTGGCCTCCATGAACCCTTGCCCCTGCGGGCATTACGGCACAAGCAAGTGCCGCTGCGCCCAATATGAGGTTGACCGGTATCTAAGCCGGGTAAGCGGCCCCCTCCTGGATAGGCTGGACATACAATGTGAGGTTGCGTCTGTGGATTATGACTCCCTAAGCGGCGCAAAAGCCGAGACTTCTGCAGAGATACGAAAACGGGTGTTGGCAGCACGGAGGCTTCAGGAAGGGCGATTTGCAGGTGAAGGGATAAAGGTCAACGCCCATATGTCTGCCGCCCAGATAGATAAATATTGCCAGCTTGGCACTGGCGAGAAACAACTGCTTCAGCAAGCCTTTGACCGTATGAACCTAAGCGCCAGGGCATACCATAAGATACTAAAGATTGCCCGCACCATTGCCGACCTTGCCGGGGAAGAGAATATCAGCGCCATGCATCTTACTGAAGCTATTTCTTACCGTGGGCTGGACCGGAAATATTGGTAAACAATGTCCCCCCAGTCTAAGCCAAAAATCCATCTATGAGAGGTAATCAAAAAATATGTGGATCATTTTTCTTTTTATTGCAGCAATTGTATTGTTCACATTCCAAAACATCACCTTCAAGCAATTTAGCCACAATTTCATGGCCAATGCAGACAGCTATTTTATGTTTAGCGGCCTATACTTTGCTATTATATGCGCCATATTTTTGGCCTTTGGCCTTGATATTTCGGTATTTACACCACTTGCTGCGGCAGTGGCGCTGATGTTTGCTGTGTCCTTTGTTTTTGCCATTTTCTTTTATATGAAGGCCATGGAGTACGGGCCCTTGGGCCTGTCCTTTTTGTTTTTTAGTGCGGGGATGCTGTGGCCTATTCTCTTTGGGATTATTGTGTATAACCAGCCTGCGCCTTTGCATAATGGGCTGGGGCTGGTTTTGTTGTTTATCGCATTTTATATTTCTACCCGCGGGGGCAAGGATGAAGCAAGAAGCGCTGCCGAGGCGGATGATAATGTAGACGGCAACGTGGATGCCACGACAGATAACAACGCGATTGACAAGGCAGGTAACACTACAGATGCCAAAGCCGATAGCAGCAATAAAACTGGTGGTAAGCTAAGCCGCAAATGGATCAAATACATCGTTATCGCATCCTGTACCAATGGTATCATCGGTATCGCGGTGAAGCTGTTTCGCATTACCGTATCTCACGAAGCCGTAACCGAGTTTTTGTTTTTGTCCTTTGGGCTGGCGGCGATTATTGCCTTGATTACCGGCTCTGTTTTGTTGTGGAAAAACAAGCGCAATCTTTCACATTTTCGCAAGCCCTCCTTTGTGTGGGTAACCCTTGGCACGGCAATCACCACCGCAGGGGGCAACTATACAATGGTTGCGCTTACATTGCTGGTTTCCGCACTGTTGCAATTTCCGGTTATTAACGGGGCCTTAGTGATTACGTCTATTTTGGTGTCCCGGATTGTATTTAAAGAGCGAGTTACCAAAAACCAGCTTATTGCTATTGGGGTAGGACTTGGGGCTATTTTGCTGTTGAGTTTATAATATAATCTCCACTGTTTATTTTCCGGATTGCTTCGCGGTTCTTGAGTACGTTCGCTATATGTGAATGAGTCTATATCAATTGTGTTATGACATTTATGAGGAAACCAATGAAAACCTTGTACTCCATCGCAACAAAGCATAAATCTCTTATCGCTGCTTTTCTTTTAATGGGCCTTACGGCTTCTTTTCTGCAAAACTTCGCCCCTCGGTATTTCCAAACCGTAATCGACAGCTTCGCGGCGGGCAGCTTGACTGCGGTCAACATCGTCATCTACGGCGGGGCTCTGATTTTCCTATACATCATCAACTACGCCCACGAGTACCCATGGCGCAAGCTGGAGCACAGCATACGCCTAGGTCTTAAGCTTGAGGCCATCAAGAAGCTTAGCGTCATTGACTACCTCTCCTACACAAAGCTTGGCACGGGAACCCTTATCCAACGGATAGAAAACGGGTCTGCGGCAGGCAGCGGCATCCTTTTTGGGTTTTATTTGCGCCTAGCCGGGGAATTGCTTCCTGCCATGATATTCAGCGTGATTTTTGTTTTCTCTATTAACCATGCCGTCATGGTGGCTTTGCTTATTGGCTACATAGCTGTGTTTATCATCTCCAACCTGTTGCTTAAGGCCCTGTACCGGGTCAAGGAGCGCATCCTTATTAATGAAGAAAAATTTAACCACATCCTTGTGCGTGGCTTTATGGAAATGGTGGTGTTCCGCATAAACCGCCGCTTTGCCCACGAAATCAAGAAGGCCCAGGCAGCATCACGGGAGATAATATCATCCTCCGTGAAGATGAGCATGGTGCATGAGGCCTTTTTTGCCATCTTTGCCATACTTATTGGGCTTGTAAAAATCGGGATTATTGTCTATGGCTGGCGAGCCGGGGCCCTGACTATTGGCCAGATTGTGGCCCTTATTGTGTTGGTGGACAACGCCTACCAGCCTATTGCTGTGTTTAATGTGCTGTATGTGCAGTTTAAGCTGGATAAGATTGCTTTTAGGCGATATGAGGAGTTTTTAGAGGCTAAGGAGGATGGGCGGCTTAAAGGGGGCGTTATTGTAACTGCCAGGAATATTGGGGATATATCATTTTCACATGTTGACTTTGAATACGATGGCCGGCAGATTCTTAAAAACTTTACTTTAGACATCAGCCCGGGTACAGCAATAGCCTTTGTAGGCGAAAGTGGATCCGGAAAATCCACCGCTGTAAAGCTGTTGGCTGGATTGCTTCAGCCACACAAAGGCAACATTACAGTAGATGGCAAAGACTTGGCCCAGGTAAACCTAAACAGCTACTACCAGCATATCGCCTACCTGCCCCAAGAGCCGTCAATCTTTGACGGGACTTTACGTGAGAACTTGGTTTTTGATGAACCCCATAACGATGCAGACTTGATTAAGGCATTGGAAAGTGTAAAACTGGATGGCCTTTTATCTAACCTTGAGCACGGCCTGGACACCCCACTAGGGGAAAAGGGTGTTTCCCTATCCGGCGGAGAGCGCCAGCAGTTGGCCCTTGCCCGGCTGTGGTTTTCCAACGCGGAGTTAGTTATTTTTGACGAGGCGACATCGGCCATTGACAACCTGACGGAAGAAACTGTTATGAGAAATGTTATGGAGCGGTTGCAAGGTAGGACAGTTATTGCCATTGCCCATAGGCTGGACTCGATTAAGGGCTTTGACCGGATTGTTGTTTTTAAGGATGGCAAAATTGCCGAGCATAGCAAATTCAATGAGAAACAGTCCTGACCGAGCCGAAAACTTTGAGTGGAATCGCGTAGCGATTCTGCGAATCCCGTACGCTTCAACGGGTTTTCGGCGACAGGTTTTCCCCCCGGTATGGATTCATCTTTTACACTATTTGCTGTACAATGCATCCAAAATATACAAGCAAGACAAATTTGCGGTGCAAAGCGCCAAATGCTATACATACTTATACCCAAGGAGTGACTACAATGTTGAAACCAGTAAAACTAGGAAATAAAGAAGTATGGCCCCCATTCACATTCCCATCAGGCATTGTAACCGTATCCTCAGACCTGATACTGCGGGCCGCCAATGATATCGGCATCGGCTTGGTAACGGCCAAAAGCGTAGGTGCAGCACCCAGGGATGGCTATGATGAGCCTTTGTTCAGCCAGTATTCAATTGACTCCCTTTCCACGGCGGTAGGGCTCTCCAACCCTGGGGCCGATGCTTGGATTGAAGAAATGAAGGACATCAGCTTCCCCAAGGACAAATATTTGCTGGTGTCCATTTTTTCCGACGATGTGGACGAGTTTGTGGAAATTGCCCGCAAGATTTCACCATACTGCGATGGCATTGAACTAAATTACTGCTGTCCTCACTCCCTTAACTACGGCGCGGCGGTGGCCAGCGAAGATGAGCTTACGGCCATCATCACCAAGGCTGTACGGGCTGCGGTGGACAATTTCTTGGTGGTGAAGCTAACCCCAGACGGCCCGGCGATTGGCCCGTGGGCAAAGAAGCTGGTGGATGCCGGGGCCGATGCCATTGCCGCAATAGGCCCAACCAAGGCTGTAACCGTTGTGGACGAGCATACCGGCAAGGCAATCCTAAGCTACGGATCAGGCGGCCTTTCAGGCCCTGCAATCTTGGAAACGGGAATAGAATGTGTGCGGGAAATCCGCAAATATGTAGATGTGCCTATACTCGGCGGCGGCGGCATACGTGGCGCAACTGATGTGCGGGCCTATGCCGAGGCTGGGGCGGATATTTTTGCAATTGGTACTTCTCTGGCCGGGCTGGATACCCCTCAGCTTAAGGAGTACTTTAGGATTTTGCAGCAGGACTTGATAGACGGAACAGACAACTCAACCAAGATGACCTTCTATGGCTGGCAGCTGAAGCACACCCCAATGACTGTAAAATCTGTGCAGCGGCAAGGGGATTATGCCGTGATAATATTTGATGATGAGCTTAAAACCCAGCATGGAGAGCCGGCAGCCCTGCCAGGGCAGTTTGTTTTTGCGTGGCTGCCCGGTATTGGTGAAAAACCCTTTGGGGTAGCGGTTTGCAATCCATTTACCTTGGGTGTACGCCGTGTTGGAAAGGTATCTGGGGCCTTGTATGACTTGAGGCCTGGGGATGAGGTAATGATTCGCGGGCCTTTTGGGAAGGCGTTTCCGGATAGGGGTAGTGTGGATAGTCGCGATAATGCAAGTAAGGCAAGTATTACTGATAATGCAGATGCTGCCGATAACACAAGCAAGCCAGGTATTACCGATAATGCAGATACTACTGATAACGCAAGCATTACCGGCAAAGCCGTCATTATTGCCGGAGGCTGCGGTGCTGTGCCACTGCGGCTGTTTGCCGAAAGCTGCGACAAGCCTACTATTTTGCTTGGTGCAAGAACCATGGATGATGTGTTGTTTGAAGATGATTTCAAGAGCTTCGGCATGACATTTATTGCTACTGATGATGGTAGTAGTGGGTTTAAGGGCAGTGTTGTGGATTTGCTTGAGGCTATGTTTGAGCCAGTTGGCGCGGCAGGCGCTGACTCTGCACCAAGCAGCTTTAAAGACGGCAGTCCAGAGCCCAACAGTCATAAAAGCATAATTAAATGCGGTAGCCCAGAGCCAAATAATCATGAAAACATAAAGCTGACGCCCGACTGCTTAACAGATACAGATTTCTTTATCTGCGGGCCAGAGCCTATGATGGCTGCAGCGGCTCGGCTTTTGGTTAAGCATGTTGACGCTTCCAAGATATATTTGGGCCTCGAGCGGTATATGTCTTGCGGCGTTGGGCTTTGCGGCAAGTGTGCCTTGGATGGTTACCGCACTTGTGTTGATGGGCCGGTTATGCGGCTTGACCAGTTGGGGCTTGATGGGGATTTTGGGGCCAGGAGGCGTATTAAGTCGGGGGGTATAGTCAGGGGCTGAGCGTAACCAGCTTATGTACCACAACGAATGTGGTACGTGCGTATAATTCCTATTAGGGGGTTCTTCATGTATTTATCGATGGATGAAATCGGCTTAGAAAATACTGAAAAAATAAAAAGCATTACATCAGAAGCCGGCAGATGGCAGTTTATTTATGATGTTGCCAAATCATATGGCTTTTGGGGTATACATGTCACCCCATCACTTTACAAAAATGAATTTGGGTTAGACCTAAACAACATACCCGACTATTTTCAAAATTTTGAGCTTACCCTGCATTTTGGTGGTTTGTATAACAACAATACAGATGATGCCTTTGATATTGCTTTGGCACAATGTTTTGAAATCGCAACAAAAAATAATATGCACGACATATCACTCCACCCACCAGGTATTTACGGCATGTCGGCAGACGAGAGAAATTCAGTCTATGAACTTTTCCATAAAAGGATTGATAAATGGTTGAGCATTGCCTTGAAAAGCACTTTCTCATTGTCATTGGAAACCCATGTATCAGGCAAATATTTTTTGTTTGATGGGTTAAGTGATTATGTGAAATTTATCGACCATTACCCCAACTTGGGTGTACTTATTGATGTTTCACACAATTATTATGACGGATATTCGGAAGATGAAATTATCAAGTACTTGGCGGACAAAAATATAAAAGGCTTACACATCAGCGATGCGTTGCAAGGTGCAGATTTTAAGACAGGTACGCACTTGGCTGTTGGCGATGGCTCGATTGACTTTGCCAAAATATTGAAAGGCTTTGCGCACATTCCAAATCTGTATTCCGCTTTGGAAATTAAAGCAGATAATGAGGGTGTAGAAAAGAGTTTGCGATTATTGCGTGAGCAGCAGCAATAAATGATATAAACATTAGTAGCGTTGCTTCTACCCTTTACAGCACATGTCGAATTATGCATAATTTTGATAAGCAATACCATTTTGATAATAATAATTGTGCGTTATGTCGAAATGCGCCAAATGTAGAAAATTTATATTTACGAAGGTTAAGAAAATGACAATTGAAAGTGCAATTTATACAAGCAGAAACGAAGAAGCTGTCGAAATTTACATTAAGGCTTTCGGCTTAACAAAAGGATATACTGCTCATAGTGCTGATGGAAAATTAGTATATTCTAAACTCATGAATGGCGACGAACATTTTATTTCTGTTGTTCCAAGAGATAATTTCAATAAAGACCCCGATGAGCTTTATATCCCTTCACATAGCTTTCAGCCATATGCACAACTATCTGTTGACGGTTTAGGATTAG
>Ga0123355_10010933_pt1 | contig 13967 bp, 12 predicted proteins | sample TergutEmb28metaG_3_FD_89872 | JGI IMG/M metagenome (GOLD analysis project Ga0123355, IMG submission 89872) | Embiratermes neotenicus P1 segment gut microbial communities from Petit-Saut dam, French Guiana - Emb289 P1 | ecosystem: Host-associated > Arthropoda: Insects > Digestive system > Gut ... | reverse complement strand
CTTTTTGGGTAATTCCCCGGCATCTGAGTTCTAATTGCCGACGTTTCGGAACTCACTATCGGTTCCATCTTCATAGGCAGGTGAATGAAGTATACTTCATTCACCTGCCTATGAAGATGGAACTGATAGTGAGTTCCAAAACGTCGGCAATTAGAACTCAGGAACGCCGGGGAATTACCCAAAAAGGAAAAAATTACATTTAGAACACAGCAAAAGCTTAAAAACAAGAAAATATGCACAGTTTAAATAACCTGTAACTTCTTACCTGGAGCTCTTTGAAAGCTTCGGCAGCTTTGTCTACTGTAAGTGGATCTGTCTTATCATTGCTTTGATCAATCAACTTCTGGATTGTACTGTGCACAGTCTCCAGCGTGGTAATATGCCGAGTCTCTTGTTCCATCACTTTTTTCAGAGATGACTCCTCCTGCTCTAGCATGATGATACGGTCACTATTATACCGTAACTTTCGATCGTTCTGAATGATTTCCTGCAGAAATATTACCATTGAAGATACATATAAGCAGACAATTATCAAGTCTCATAATGGTAGTGAAATGTTCTTGATTTACTTAGTGACTGGGTTTCTGAAGGATTTTGCCCGATGGAGTAAGTCTCAAAATAAAGAGTGCAGATCTCTGTACCTGTTATAACAGCTAACATTTCTGTCACTTATTTAATTTTTAGACCTACTGGACATATTATATCCAACAAGTACTCTATAAAGGAAGACAGAGAAAAATTTTCATGTCATGTGGTGTTTACCTGCTCACACATGTCCATCAGTAGATTCAGATTGTGCTGAAGCTCAGGTAATGCAAAATTTACGAACTTCTTGTCTTTCCGGAGCTCCCATTCATCAGCGGGACGTTGCTGTCCTGCAATAGCATGGTAGCCACTCAGCACCCTCTGCTGTGGACCAGTCATATCTATCACTTTCACTTTGCTCAAGTGGCTGCAAGTAGAGCGTAATAAATTCACTGCATAATCGACAAGTGAAAACAAAGCTGTGATTTGAGGTTCTAAGGTCATGTAAGTGTTTAGGCCATGTAACACAATACAGTGTGTTAGATAAGTACCATCACTTTGGAGGAAGCTGTTGCAACAATCTTCAGCATGAAAGATACAGGAATGGGATTCCTCCAAATGCCGATACCGCTCTACCACATCCCAGAACACCATAAGCTTAAACATTATGTTTAGGTTGTGTTTAGGCTAATTAAACATCATACAATGAAGACATATGGCTGAATGGAGTTGTATTTTCATGCACTGTAACCTTGGTATTAGATGGAACATAGTGGTTAGCTTCAACCTCTGACCACTTTACCCTCAGAGAAACAATCCTAGGTTGGCAATGGATGGGACCCAGAGGCAGATTGGATGCAGTGGCAAATAGAAAAATTCAACATGGGTGTGGTAACACATATACATATACAACAGACCTTTATATCAGTACTGTTAACTTGTAATTTCTGAAAATCATGCACCGTGTTACGGTGACAATATTTTTACTTTTACTCCAAAAATGCAGGGAGCTGAGCTCCAAAATGTCTGCAACCACCTACAGGACTATATGGCATTGTAACTCTGAAAACTAAGGTTCACATTTTACCCAGCATCAGAAGCTCAAATCTCACATAGGAATATGAGATTTTACATTTTCACAGCCGTGAACGAGAAGATTAGAGCCTTCTGGAGTGTCTTTACATGTAGCTTGAAGACAGCTATGTGTACAACTACAAAGCATGACATCCCAGAAAGCCATAATCTTCAAACAGTGACTTTTTGTTTTTGTAACATGTTACAAGAATTCTTGCATCTATTTTTAGTTCTAGATCTTATCTGGCAAGGGAGTTTAGAAGGCACAGAGCTCCACCTGCACATCCACTACTATATGCCTTCACATCATGGAACTTATAGAACAGTTTTATTTTTGACAGTAGCACATTCTCACAGAAACACACAGGAATCAAACATACATATTTTACCAATATTTTACTGTGTTCCTACCTGTACTCCTTCCTGATACTGCCACCCGTTTTACCTTGTTCCAGCACATCATCAACACTCTTGTATATATAACGCACTTTCTTTTTCTTGTTGCTAACATCACCCTTTCTCCATCGAGACAATTTTTCAACAAATTCTTTTGCTTCCTCTTCTTCTGAATCAGGTTGGGCATCAGGCAATCTTTGAACTTTCTCTGGACCATATGCACCTGTCACAAATTACCTACATTAATATTAGCCATGCATGATATTCAAATAGGGTAATCCTCCACCAAATGAGGTGTCTTCAACTGCAATTATTTGTTTACCATGGTTACAGTTTTTCCAGTCTCAGTTTTATGTATCCACAGTATAATTTCTGTACACATAGATAAAATAGGAAATACTTGGCAGGGCAGGGCTGTAATGGTGTCCAACACCAGTCTTCTAGTGAATGAGATAAATCTCAACATTTGTGGTTAAAGTGCTACTAAAACTGAAGCGTAAACTGCACGTTTTACATGCCTTGTTTTTCATAAAAAAACATCCATTTCTGAGTTGGCTCTGGTTCCATTCTTGCACAAAAGTATGAAACCGAAGCAATTTGGTGGGTCCAGTCCAGAGACAGAGGTCAGCTCCATCTACGGTACCCAAGATAGTAGATTTCATATTTCATATGGAAGCACAGGTAGCTTCAGATACATTGCATGCTTAATGAAGAAGATATTGGAAAATGTCAAATGTAGATGTCAATTACAAATGCTGGAAATGCCTCACAAATGACACAGGTGATACGAAAAAAGCTGTCAGCTTGATTGAGGACACTTTGAACAAACATCTCTGTACATGCATGTTTCTCCAGGTGTATAGAAATGAAAAGAATCATGTAAAAACACATAACCCAGATTACTTTAGTATACATTACTTAGGCCCATACTGTACATTCATACCTATTGCGCCTCGTCCCTTCCGCAGATGAGCTTCGACGGGGGCTGCAATACCCTGCAGATCTTTACCCAGACCTTTTCCAGGTTGGAAGCCCATCTGTAAACAACTATATAATCAATTTGGGTACCAAAACATTAGCGAATAATATGAAACACAAGGAGATTGAAGTAAAGTTACTGAAGTATAGATTTGTGCTGCCAATCTATAAGTATTCCTGTTGTTGTCTTATTTTATATTTGTGAAGAGTTGATCCCTGAAGCATAGCTTCTGTGTATATAAGTTCTTCGGATATAATGTCAAAGTTTGAAAGTGCTGCCATGCTTCTAGCTTACAAAAAACATGTTTGTATATAGTATGAATGTGCATGTTTATATTCTCTCGCCATACCAGACTTCACGCAACAAGCTCCAGTGGTTTATTAGTTACCACCAACAGACCAAAAGCTAAAGAACATTTCTGCACTGCTTCCATAGAGTTACAATTTACCAAAATATTCCTTTAACATATGTTTCATATTTTGTCAATATTTACATACAGTACCACTTTTCCAGCCCCTCTATATAACTGTCATGACAGTACATCATATTACCCACAATTACTTCCTGTCACAGTCACATCCTATGCAATTCAATGTTCACTGGTCACATCACTCAATGCTACATAGTCTGTTCTACTGAGAGCACCACAATAAACCATAAAGAATAGCAGCATTAGTGGTTCAGCATATACTCCACTTAATGATACTTTTAAACACACCTGCAGCAACAGTTTCGCACCAATACCACGAGTATGCTTCTCCCAGGTTCCCACCCCCTTATTCACAAGTGCTGGGTTTAAGGTGGGGCGCTTCTTCCGTAGACCTGCTATTTCACCGTCGAGGATCAGTCCGTGTTGCCTTTGGGATTCGAACTTTCCCAGACCACGTCGTGGACCTTCTTCCTCTGATTCACTGTAATTATTATAATGAGAAAAATGTTGTGTATTAACGTGCAGGGATGACACCCGTTGGTGCAACAGTTCCCATACACACCAATAAACAAGATGTGTATAAGCACGAAGAACAAAGTTCTCAAATTTCGGATGGGTTTATCTAAGAACAGTATTTAATACCTGTTACATCCTGCACAATGGGCTAGGTGTCATCATATATCCTGGCAGGACCACAGAATATCACTGGACTGGCTAACATTTCATTTAAATAACAATCTACACACCTTGATGAATTAAATGTCTCACTCCTGCCTCTTCTACCACCTGTTTCATCATCTTTTTCACCATCATCCTCAGCATCTTCACTGTCATCACCTGTATCCATGTTCTCTTCATTTGTTTTTGGTGTTTTCTGTTTCCCTGTTTGTTGTACACCTCCTGATACAAAGCTGACAGGTGCAGAATAGTTACGTTTTCCACTCATCCCAGCTGCACCTCGGAAACTTGGTCTGGAGCCACCACCACTATCATCGTCATCTCCTCTGTCATCAGCCCAAATACCTGAAGTATGAAGTATACATCATAAAATATATACTAGGTGTAATTTTACAACACACACACACACACACACACACATATATATATATATATATATATGAATTTATACTCTTCTTAGGTTTACTAAACCTAACATTACTATTCTTTTCACCCAAGGCCCCTAATCTGTCATAGCTAGGAATTTGCTACTACTAGCTTTTACACAAATTCAACATATATAAAGTAAAGATACACAGCATTATGAATACATTCTATATATCAAACCACATGCAGACTCAGCTTTTTGCATGCTAATGGTACCATATCTCATACCTGAACACTAAAAACTAAGAGACTTCTGTGATAAAATGCAGTGACGAAAATTTAATCATTATGAATGACAGATGCTTGTCATCAGTGATGATATAATCTACATAATTACCAACTACATACACCAGAACAGAATTTATTCACATCCCATTGATACTTAATGGTATGTAGCTAAGGCTGTAGACATTTTATAGTATGAATAAAATATAATACAAGTAGAAGTAAGGAGTTTGGGCATCCTTTTTTATAGTCACACTGAAAGATTATTAGAGGGTACATATCTCAAATAATTATGTCTGAAAAATATAACCATGCATTAATGTAAAAAAAGTAGTCATAATATGCCCAGTAACGTGCAAAAGACATTGCCCTATTTTAAGAAGCGAATAGTCGTTAGTAATAAACAAACGTTCATGGATGAAGAAATTTTGTTATTCTAACCTGTAAATGCTAAAAAGTGTAATGAAAGAACTTACCATATATTTGTTCATTTTTGCTTATTCTGCGGCCTGGTCTGTTAATATTAAATTCATTTTCTAAATCGTAATCAGTTATTTCAAATTTCTCCACTTCTTCGTCTGACATAGTTCTCTTGTAATAAAATTTACGAAAACGAATTATTTACACAATCGGTACCTGCAATAACATATCGATAACTATTGTCACCTTTTCTCGTTGTGCCTAAGCTTATATCGATAATCGATAGCTAGCAGTTCCAAAGGTTGCCACTAGAGAACAGTATTTACAGTGTACTCCTTCGCTAGCTACTGCCATCTACACAACGGTACTGTAACAAGTTGGAAGGGGTTCCAATATCTACCCACCCTCGCGCTGTAACGGCCACTTCGTTCCACGAAGCCGTTCAACGGTATGACTCCCTGCTGGATATTTACGTTCCTGGACCCGGCCAGCTTTCCGCACCCTTTTTACTTTTCGTTTGCTTTCTTTATTCGCCTCCCCCGCAATTTTACTTCTATGTCTATATTTGATTTATTTCTCACCTTCCCCTTTCTTCTATTATTTACCCATTTCTTCTCCTACTTCTTCTTCACCCTTTATCTTTGTCCTCCTATTTCATATGTGTTCCTTTTCGGGCCTTATTGTACTACTCAGGCACCTCTCCTCCCGTCCCACTTCACCCCGGTTTAGTACCGAGATTCTGCATTTCTCCCGCCCTTTCAATTTCAGTGTTACTTAGTGTTTCATTGTTCTAGTCTTGTAATCTCCTTCCTCTTTTTCCCTGTCATTTAGTCCACGTTAGTATGTTCCTTTTGTCTCCCGGCTGTGCCCCTTGTAACTGAAAAATGGAGTAGTTCTGGACCACGGCTTTTGGCCCCTTCAAATTGGTTTGGTTTTTTTATTTTTCTACTTGTTATTATATACATTTGACAGATTTTTACATATTGGTTCTTTGTTCTGGTCTTCTACTCTCCTTCCTTTTTCAGTTTGTCCCTGTCCTTTACCCCACCATTGGGTTCTGGTGTCTCCTGGCTCTGCACATGGTATTTATATCATGGAGTGGCGCTGGGCTATGGCTTTCCCCCTGCTATTGTTTTGTTTTGGATTTATCTATTTATTAATCACATATTACACTTTCTTTTCTTTTTCTTTCTTTCACTTGGTCATGTAGATATTCTCCTTGTTCTTGCTACCACACCTGTTAGGAATTTTTTTCTCACAGAATGTCTCTCTTCAAAGCTGTGCTGACTACCACACTCCTCTCCCTCCCAACCACTTGCAGCATGCTACTGAGAACTTATCACTGCCCACACTCTGCCATTTATAAACTCTGTATTGGCACAACCGGTTTTCTTTTTGGATTCTTGACCCTTGAAGAAGGGATGGATAGGTTGTCCTGAAACTTTGGTAAGAAATTACCATCTCTTGCTGCACATTAACCTAGAAGAGCACAGTTCTCATCTACTTCACAAGGGACGCCTGAAATCACGCAATTTGGTAGTAATGTAATGAACTGAAGGTCTTGAACAGTTCAAAATGTTGAATGTTGAATGTTGACATGAAAATCACAAAGTGCGTGTTTAGTTAGAGTAAATGAAGCCAAAAGAATGAGGCAGTTGAAAATGGAGGATACACAAAAAAAAAAAGAGAGAAATTCATGAAGTATTTTTATCACTGTTTTCTTCTGAGGTACATTTAACGTTGGAAAACATTAAATTGGACACAGTTAAAGATTTACATTCAAGTTGCTTGTAGGACAGGCTCCAGTGGCATGCTGTTATAAACCCTGTAATTAACCTTCGGTTTTTGTACAAACATGAGTTTTTTTGAGTGTTTAGGTAAATACCAAATTGAAAAGGCACTGAAGATAGAGATAGCATGTTCAACTGACATGTTTGTATCCACCTACAGGACTGCACCACGTTACAATCAGAAAATTACTGACATGAGAACCTAAAAACTTCACACATTACAGCTAGTATACATGTACATGCATACATAACAAATTTGGGCAAACTGACAACAGGATGTGGAATAGGTTCTAAACATACAAAAGTACAGTACAATAATTTTTCACATGCAATATTCAAGTGTTACACCTCCTTTATTTTATGCAGTTGATGATAGAAATAAAATTGTGAATTATTTAGACACCAGGAAATTATCAACAGAGTCAAAGGCCTGTGAATTTGAGAATCTTCCTAATGCTGCTGTAAACAGAGACTTTTCATTCATGAGACTCTTTAGTCTGTACGATAAACTGTTGAATATCGTGATGCCAGCATAGTACGTATTTTCTGAAAACTTGAAAGTTTGGCAGCTGGTACTGTTTACAGCTGAATTTTTTTGAATATTTTTTGGTTTACTTTCAATGAATTTGATTAATGAAAATGCATATTCGCATAGAAGACATAAAATATCTGATCTCTTAAAGATGCTTATACGTGAATTTCTATTTACTTTGGCAGCCATATTTTAACAATTTTGTTTTGTACGGTAAATATCTTTTTAGTGTAAGATGAATTACTTCAAAAATTATTCCACATTTTATTATAGGGTTATAATAGGTAAAATGAACTATTTTGAAAATGTCAAGCGTTGCTGACACGAAAATCAGACCCAACTCTATAAATATGGTCCACACAATATTGTAATAATATGATCAATATGATTCTCTCAGTTTTCATGACAGCCTGTACTTACTGGGCATTGAGAAGAACCATTTGTTATAAATTATTTTGTGTTCCTTCATCTAGACTTTGAGCCAAATTACTGGCAGTAAACCATGTACTCATGTGACATGAACATAATGTTATAAAAGAGAACAGCATATGGTATTAAAAAAGTATTGATTAAAAATGCAATGTTCTGGCGGGCCTCTATCATTGGAGAGTAAATGCATACGAAATTGGTACAAAGAGAAGACATGCAGACCATTAGTAGGAACTGATATGATACGTGGTCTGCGTGTACACTTTTTTATGTATTTAGTCCGTGATCGTGGCAGCGTGACAAAAATGTTGAATTTTTGAAGAGTTCCTTTTGAACATTGTACACTGTTGGTGTGTTGTTATACTCTATGTACACATGTGGTCACTATGTGCAATAAAAAAGAGTTAGAACTATCTATGTCACTGAAGAAAAGTCATGAACTACTGGATTAGAAATTGTGACACTACGTATACAAGACAACACCAAAAAAAATGTACAATATTATTATATATGAAATAAAACTGAAATATTACAACTCCAAAATGTTTCGACCCTCTTTGGGTTATCTTCAGGGAGTGCACAACAATTATGTGTATAAAATGTGGATTTTGTTTAATTAAATTAGACTAAAATTATTTTTTTATATGGTTAGAATGTTGCAGTACAGATATAAATTTGAAGTAGTATTCCATATGCAAAGTTTCTTTAAAATGTATAAGTTTAGAAATGTCCATATAGTAGAAGTGGCTTGTATATGGTGCAACTGTAAGCAGGTTACATGATTATCAAATAATCTACGGACATGAGGAATGTTAAATATGATATTAATGTCAGCAGCATATATTGTTTGTCCTGATAGGGTATCTATGTTTGGAGGAAGGTCATTAATGTATTTATGAAAAATAAAGTTTCTAGAACTGACCCATGGGGAATGCTGTGTTTTGTTGTTCCCCAGGCTGACAAAAAAATTTGAGCATTGTTAGATGATTTTGTTTCAACTTATCATTTCGTTTCAGCTAGATAGGACGTGGATGAATTTGCAGCTGTTGTTGAATGCCATAAAAATGTAACATAGCCAACATCATGTCATGATTTACGTAGTAAAAAGCCTCTGCCAAGACACAGAAAATTTCTCCAACGATTTCTATTTTTAGAGTAGTTACTTATTTATAACCAGACAGACAATGTGCATATAACGTAACATCAAGGTGCGTTTGTGCAACCACTGTTAGAGCGGAAAAGCAATATGTATTACATATTCTGAATGTGTGTTTGTAGCCTTAGGTATCCAGCATGAAATGTGCATGCTTCGTGTTGTATTAACATCTGTTGCCGGTTCGGCTCTACAATATTTTACAACATTATCTCATAAACGGCACGATTTTCTAAAAAAAAAAGAAATATTGATCATAAAATGTGTGTTTTGATTTTCTTTAGGAATTTTTTGTGCAACGTTTCTCGCTCTAAGAAGAATTGAGAGAGATATGATCACACACGTATATTGATCTTCAGAGTACAATGAAACTGGAATTGTTTGGACAGATTTTCGAAAAATACTCAAACATAAAATTGCATGAAAATCCTTCCAGTGGAAGCCGAGTTTTCCAAGCGGACGGACGGACAGACATGACGAAGCTAGTAGTTTTTTTTTTTTTCACAATTTTGTGAAAGCTCCTTAAAACTAAGGGGTTACATGCCTAGGATTTGAACCCGATCTTCGGCTACAGCATACAAGAGGGGATAATATTAAAGTGAATATTAGAGAATTTGGATTTTTTAAACAACCAAGCGACTGAGAGGATTTCAAGAACAACCGTGCTCCATTGACTGAATTAGCGGAATAAACGTATGTTGTTGTTTTTAGAACGCGACTGCAACTTTACAATTATGGAGTAGCGGTGAAATTATTAAGAGAAAGCCGTACAGTTAAATTGGATTACATCACCCCCCAACCTGCTGTAACATATCCAATATTTCATTCAACGATTTTTGACTTCCAATCCATCAAAAGAAGAGTACTGCTTGGTGTAAAAAAGTGACGCAGAATGATTGATGGTCATCACAGACCCCCACGGATCTCTGAATTGATTTCTACTGGTACAATCCCATGCAGTACAGTCCAGCAAATTTTAATTATATGAATGTTTGGGGCTGAACGCTGTGTACAGCGCAGCAGTTCAGTATTTTTAAATCCGAAGACCAGTAGTCTTGCACACAACAATAATATGTTATCAGCTTCCTCAAAACTCGTTTATCATGCAAACAAAATATCATCTTCTTCTTCCTGTCATCTTTTAGGCCACGTATCTCGTTGGTGTCTCATGTCACCTCTACAGTGGTATTTCTAATCTTTCTTACCCTAGGCTTGCATGTTATAATCTGTTTTCAGAGAAATTGTAAATATCCGTCAAACACAACATATATTAAATGTAGAAGACATAGAAACAGCTACATGTTTCGGCCTTTAAGTAAGCCATTATCAGCCTGTAAAATAATTTGTAAGACGGCATAATGTACAACAGTGCATATAATGTGAATCAATATTGCGATCTTGATGAGAATAGAACTAACTAGCGCATAAGAAGATATGTGAGTTTATTGCAATATAGATGTTGTAAGCATTTTCGGCCATCTATTGTGGCCATCTTCAGGCATGTGTTTCCCGAAGGATGTATTACAAAGAACATCAAACCCAATTAACAAATATAAAATATTAAGTCTTAAATGTAAGGTGTGAAATATATGTTAAAACATAAAACACTCTTCAAATTATTTGTGCTAAATTGCGTGAGTGCAAGGTATCCTTGTGCTGTGTGTGTGTGTCGTACCACCACCCTGAAATACAAGAAATATATGTGTTTAGGAGGTTATTAATATATTGATAAATAATATTATATATTATCACATGTCAGTTAAAATGGGTTTCAGTATGTTACGTACCAAGTAAGGTGGTGGGGTGTCTGCCGGCCGCACTGTACTGACATCGAACATCAAATGGGAGAGAGTGAAAGTGGGTCATGAGCATGCGTTCTTGAGTTCTGTGTCGTAGATGAGATCAAAGGAGGTCTTCATCTTTCTGAGAATTTTAGTTGATGACTGTGATATGTCTTTGGGAAATTTTGATGTAGAAATTTTCTAACGAGTTCATTTGTCAACTTCTATGGACTGAGCGGAGTTAGGACGTGGTGAGGCTCATGGGTCCGTATTCGTGGTTGTTGTGGAGAAAGTGAAGTGCATAAACCGACTGGAGGGTTATTGGAGGTGTTGTATCCGATATGTTCTTTATATCTTTGTTCTAGAAACAACCAGCTTGACCTAAATAATAGTTGTGACAAGTATGACATTGTAATTGATAGATGTCATTGCGCATATATGTATTGGTATTATTTGTTAGAGTTTTGAGTATATCGCGGATTGTATTATTTGTACAGAATGGAATTTGGGTATTAACACTCTTGAAAAATTTGTAATTTTTCTTATCATTGGGTTGTAGTAGGTGAAGTTGACCCATTTTTAGGGGTTGGAGAGTGTATTATTTTGCGAAGGTGGTAAAGAGATTTCTTGAATTATTTGTATATTGAGTTTTGAGATTATTGAATAGGGAATTCCATTGGTCTTAGCAATTAGTAGGATGATGTTCCATTCTTTGTGTTTGTTTTCATTTTTAATAGGTAATGAATGCATCCTAATTGTCAGGAATCTGTAGGCTGCTAGTTCTTGTTTCATGAACTGTTTGGAGCAGAAATGATTTTTCGCATCTGTACATGAGTTTTCTGTAGATTTCGGTGTCAAGCCCCTGTGTATTCCTGCAGACGAGAAGATAAAATAAATAGTAGTATTTATTTATTTCGTGTATGGGTTTAAATTGAAGGTTAGTATAAAGTGGGTTAGTGCATGTTAGGATCCGTTCAGAAGTAATTTTATTGTAATCATAAATTATTAAAATGTCGCCATCATCAAAGGTGATGATGTTTTTATTTTCAATGGCATGTTGATAATCAGGTTTTCATACTATTTCAAGAAATTTTCTGCATCGAGTCCTGATATCGATGACCCATAGCGAGGCTTGTTAGAATTTTAAGCAAGCTGTCCTTAAATTGTAAATAATTCTGATTTATGATGGCATGTAATATTCGTAAGATCGCTATACCGGCCCGTTCAAATGATGGAAAGAAATAAATAAACAATGCTCCTTCATTACACTGATCGGTGAAGCAGTGCCACGGCTAATGCATTTAGTCGCCGGCCTCTCACCACAGAGGCCCAGGTTCGATCGCATCGCAGTTCATGTGATGAAGGAAGTGTCACGGTTACACTTTCCTCTCCAAGTCCTTCCGTTTTCCCCTGTCAGTATCATTCCACCAATACTTCAGCGTCGTTAAATCAAACACTTAAAAATCAGTAGGTACCTGATGCTCTGTAAATCTTTAAAATGACCCAAATATAGACGTTGAAACGTCGTCGAGTTAGCGTATAAATGAATTTCCCCGCGCTGTTAACGTCTGCATGTTAATCAGCTGAACTGAATAAACGCTTGATAATGAAGTGGGGGTCCGCAGTGCAAGGCGTTTGGAGACAGCATCATCGGAATCATAGAGTATAGCCTCAGGCAGCCGACAGATTGAGGTATTCGTTAGGTGGCGGTTTAAGGACTTACACTGCTGGATCTTACAGGCGTATACAAATGAGTCTTATTTAAGAACATCATGTATCAGAACCCCTTTTAAAGGCGATAGTCGCCCAAATGTTCAAAAAAATGTCCAATCGTCTAATGAAACAAGAAGGTTAGGGACCATGGTCGTAAGGCCCATCCACTGATTCCTGATCTGAACCAAATGAATGCAGTCCGCGTCCTCGTAAAATACTCTTAACGTTCGCTTTAATATTATCGGGCCTGCCACTCCTCCATCACCCCAGTGTTTCAACGGAATTTTTCTGACGTAAAGTACAACAGATCCAGATGTTGTCGATTTGTGCAGGGCGGTAGTGGCCTTGACAAAGCAAAAGGACATGGAGAGGACACTGCGTTTTTCCTTATTTCTATTTAAGTTGCAACTTCCTCGTAGGCTACGTCTCTATTCTCGTCACATTGTGACATATGCTGATCTTACGTGTACAACTTTGTGTGGTTCGTGTTATTACAGTTTCAATGCCAACAGACCAATAAATATCTTTCAAACACAACACTTGTTTATTGAAACCTAATTGTAGCTACATATTTCGGCCATCCTTAGGCTGTAAATTAAAAGAATTTATAAACTTTTATGATATTTTCATCTTGACTAACTAGCTCCATGCAGCAGAGTCCACCTGATACTCTAACAAGCCCTCAGATAGTCAAGAAATGTCCCTTACTTTTTACAATCCGAATGTTCAGTGCCATATTCACAACAGTCCGCCTCTTGTCCCTGTTCTGAGCCAGACGAATTAAGTCAGCTCCCTCTCGTCCTGCTTTTTTTAGACTCTGCCCCTTCTAGCTCTAATTGGTAGCTGGACTCTTGATTTCAGGGAAACTAGGTGTGTCCTTAGAGGACCAGAAATACCTATGGAAATGTACAACTACAAAAAATGAAATGATTTGTGAGACCAACTTCATGCAACAATTATGATTTATTAATCAACCATTAGCTCAACATGTTTCGGGCACCGTTATGCCCATCTTCAGGAGCGCAAGGCCGTATATTACTGCGTATGGTTTTCAGTACTTAACGTGCTGAAAACCATACGCAGTAATATATGGCCTTGCGTTCCTGAAGATGGGCATAATGGTGCCCGAAACATGTTGAGCTAATGGTTGATTAATAAATCACAATTGTTGCATCAAGTTGACCTCACAGACCATTTCATATTAAGGATGCACGGTCACACGAACATCAAACTACAAAAAAAATTCCGGTAATTTAATCACTTCATTATTATTTATCTCTTAATAATGCGTTGTGAGGGTGTTTGAGAACAGGGTGTTGAGGAGAGTATTTGGGTCTAAGAGGGACGAGGTAACAGGGGAATGGAGAAAATTACATAATGAGGAGCTTAGGGATCTTTACTCCTTACCCAATATTG
>Ga0123355_10010932_pt1 | contig 13967 bp, 12 predicted proteins | sample TergutEmb28metaG_3_FD_89872 | JGI IMG/M metagenome (GOLD analysis project Ga0123355, IMG submission 89872) | Embiratermes neotenicus P1 segment gut microbial communities from Petit-Saut dam, French Guiana - Emb289 P1 | ecosystem: Host-associated > Arthropoda: Insects > Digestive system > Gut ... | reverse complement strand
TGTGGGGTTTTGGCCATTTTTCAAGTGATGCAGTTCTTCCATAAAAATTTCTTCGATGACACGGGATATCTAATGCTTACGCTACCGCAAAAACGCTTTCCTCTGCTTGCTTCTAAGGTTATCGTATCATTTGTATGGCTCAATTTTATGATGCTGGCCGCAGTTTTGGCGGTGTCTATTATCTCTGCGTCCCGGTTTAGCCTAATAGGGATTATTAATGCCGTAAACCCACGCACCGTCACAGGGCTACTCAATATCACATGGATACTTGATGTTACCCTGGTGGCGATGCTTATAATCGTCACGCTTTTTTTTGTTATAACGCTTGCCCACAGCAGCCTGTGGAGGAGGCGTGTCCATGGGCTTGTAGCAGTCGCAGCAGGGATATTATATGTGTTGCTGTATTTTGGGGTTTATGTGGTTATAGGCCAACGGGGTATAAGGTTGGTTAGAGCAAGCGGGCCGGTAAGCCAATACAACGCCTTGGGGCAGTATATAGGGTCACAGTATTTCTATGACTCAATCTACGTTTACCGCCGGGCTACGGGCTTAAATGTAGGTAGAATCCCAATTGGGGATGGCCCCTTATTCTTTGACATATATCGGTGGGGGGTAGGTTTTGCTTTATGTGTGCTGGCGTTTTTCGCTACTTATTATCTTTTGAAGAGACATATAAGTTTATAGTGCGCGGTAGAATGTAGAAAAATGTCCGGTTTAGGGAGGTATATTGCTATGTTTATTAAGGCGCTTAAATATGATTTTATGTTTAGCAAGACATGGTATCTTGCCATAGCAGCCATTATGATTATAACCGCCATAGCTTCAAAGATTTATGCGCAGCCAAGGCATAGCCAAGGGATTATAAGAGACACGGATGGGCTATTGCTGGCTATGGTGGTTATTGTTGCCGGGATTATATCAATATTCCAGGTTCTTATTTTTTTTAACAGGTATCTTTTTGATGACACAGGACGCATAATGCTGACTTTGCCGGTAAAGCGCTTTACGCTGCTGATGTCAAAGCTTGTTGTGTCAATTGTATGGTTTAACTTTATGCTGCTTATTGCCATTATTTCTTTGATTGTCATCTTTGACCCACCGGGGATGGAATTTATGTTTATGGGGCTTTCAAGAGGCATTAGCTTTGTCAACTTTGTGGCGCTTATTGAGGTCAATATTATGGCGGTATCTTTTATTGTCATAATATTTTTTTCGACTGCGCTTGCTTACAGCAGGCTGTGGCGGCGGCATTTCCATGGTCTGGCGGTGGTGACGGGACTTGCGAGTGTTGGGCTGCATTATTGGGTTAGCAATATAATATTTTCACGGCATCATGAGGCAGTTACGTCCATATGCGAGCACACCCAAAGTACAATAACGTCCCATTACAACCCAATTATAGGCATAAATGTAGGGCGAATCCCCATTGGCACTGGCCGCGCTTTTTTTGATGTATATGGTTATGGGTTTGTGATTGTATTTATCGTGTTTATGCTTTGGGTTACCAATTATCTTTTGAAGAAGCGCGTCTGCATATAGAGTATTTATTCATCAGACGAGTTAAAGTAATTAACTATCCCCAAATAAATACCCCAAGCTATCTTCTCCTGATATTCGTCTTGGGTTAGTTTGCTTCGCTCGTTGTAATTGGTTAAGAAGCCGCATTCTACAAGCACAGCGGGCATTTCGGTTTGTTTTAGTACATAATAATTTTTATTGGCGCGGGAGCTAAGCCTGTTATTAGGGTTTACAAATTCCTTCATGCTGTCTTGGATGCAAGCTGCCAGCTTTTTACTATTATCCGACTCATTAAAGTAGAAAGCCTGAAATCCGCTGACGCTTGACTTGTGATAAGAATTTTGATGGATACTAACAAAAATATCGGCCTTACTGGTATTAGCAATAAGCCGACGGACCTGCATATCGCCGGATTTGTTTTTTGCCAGGTCTGAGTCATCCAACCGGGTGATTATAACGGTAGCGCCGCCCTGTTCTAGGAAGACTTGCAGTTTCCTTGCTATGCTAAGGTTTATGTCCTTTTCTTCAACTTTGCCGCTTACCATGCCTGGATCCCAGCTGCCATGACCCGCGTCTATAACTATTATCTTGTTGGAAACCGGCATCGTGTGTGCTATTGCTCTTACAGGGTACAGGCTTGCTGCCGCTACAATTGTCATTAATGTTATAAGCGCTATTGTGCGCATAACCCCACCATCCTATTATCATGTACAGCAATTGCACTTTTGAACGATCCCGTCAGAGCAGATTTAAAAGTACAATTGCTATAAAAGAATTTTGCTCATTTATTATAGGATGTTCACGGCGGTTTTTTTTATGCAAGATAACTGGATTTCGGTCTGGTTATTTTTTTTGCCAAAATTTATTTTAAAAAAGTCTTGACTAAGACGTATACGTCTCGGTTTATAATAATCAAGACTGGTCGTTCGCAAAATGAATTGCTCGGATCCGCAACTGGATCCTCGCCCGCAACATAGGAGGTCGTGCATATGAAAAAATATAGCGCTATACCGAAGGGGTATATGCGTATCGGTGAAATGGCAAAAAAAGCGGGTATTACCGTACGTACCCTGTCATATTACGATAAAGAAGGCTTATTGTCGCCGCAATCCATAAGCGACGGGGGATACAGGCTCTATACCGATAAGGACATGGTCAAACTAATTCAAATCCTTATGATGAAACAGTTGGGGTTTCCGCTAAGTGAAATCAAAAAGCGGCTCACGCAACTAGATACACCAGAGGATGTTAGAGCAATGCTTACAGAACAATCCGCACATGTCCGTAAAAAAATTGAGCATTTGGTAGAATCTCTTGACGCAATGGAGGCATTGAGCGAAGAAATCGCGCAAATAGAAGCGGTGAATTTTAAGAAATATGCGGATATTCTTTTAAACCTACAAAATAAAAACGAAAGCTATCGGATGATCAAACACTTTGACGATGAAGCATTGGATATGTTCCGGGAGCGTATTGGTCGTGATAAAGCCGCTTTAATGACAGCTGCCTTGTACGATTTATATCAGGAGGCGGTAGGGCTTATGGCGGAAGCCGTTTCGCCCGAAAGCGAAAGAGGGCAAATTTATGCCGGCAAATTTTGGGAGAAACTTTTAGAGCTCTCGGACAGTGATGTAGAAGTGATGCTAAAAATCAGCGAGCAAATGGAGAAGGCTAGTAGTCTTGAAGAGGAAGACAATGGGGAGCGAACTGTTGTACGCCATTTTATGAAACGGGCTCTGGAATTTTTTCATAACAATCGGACGCCCGAAGGCTCCGAAAAAGCCGCCTTAGTGACGATGACTACCCTTTTCAATTTATACTACGAAGCGGTTGGGCTTGTGAAAGAGAAATTGCTGCCCGAAAGCGAAAAAGGGCAAATATTTGCCAAGAAGTTTGGGGAAACGCTTGCAAAACTCCCGGACGGCGACGTAGACATGCTGTATAGGCTGAATGAACAATTTAATCTTGGGCATGTAAACGATGAAGAGCAAGCAGCGGCTCATCATTTTATGAAGCGGGCATTGGAAGTTTATTTTATAGCAAAATAATTCGAAAACAGTCTCGCCTGTCGCCAAAATTGCTCAGTAATTTTGCTTCGCAAAACCGCCCCTTCGGGTCGCCGGACTTCTTTCCGGTACATGTTGAAGCGTTCGCAATTTCGGCTCAGGCGGGGACTGACTCTCATTGATTTTGCTATAGTAATCAAAGCGAAGGCTTGGAAGGAGATATGTAATATGATTAGTGTAAGTATGAAAAACGTAGAAAAATCCTTTGGAGAAAAAAAGGTGCTAAAAGGCGTAAATTTTGAAACCCACAATGGCGAAATTTTTGGGATGTTGGGTCCATCCGGTTCCGGCAAAACAACGATTATTAATATCCTTACAAAGCAATTAGCCGCAGATAGCGGCGAATGCTACGTAAGCGCGGCAAGCCATGAAATTGGGCTTATGCTGGAGCATGACGGCCTGTTCTCCCGGCTTAATTGTCTAGAGAATTTAATAATATTTGAAAAAATTTATGGGATTCCGCGCTCACGCTCTATCGAAGCATTAGAGCGTGTAGGCTTAAAAGAAGCACAAAAAACCGCTGTAGAGCAACTTTCAAAAGGGATGCGCCAACGGTTGGTGCTGGCGCGGGCAGTACTGCACAAGCCCAAAATCCTGTTTTTAGACGAGCCCACCAGCGCTCTTGACCCATTAACGGCACAAGGCATATACCAACTCATCAAGGAATTGCGAGACGGCGGTACAACTATTTTCCTTACCACACACAACATGCAAGAGGCCGTAAACCTATGCGACCGTGTGGTTATGTTGCATGGTGGTGTCATTATAGAGCAAGGCAGCCCTAATGATATCTGTGACCGCTATAACGCAAATAAAACCATAAAAGATCTAGAAGCCGTGTTTGTTCAACTGACTGGAGGGGGATTACAATGAGAAATGTTAATGCCATTTTTTATAAGCAATTAAGGGATACCGTGAAAAACCCTGCAACGCTGATTCAGTTCATCATATTTCCGCTGCTGGCGTTTGTGCTTACTATCCTTATGGACGTGGAGCGTATGGCCGGAGAAATGCTTGATGCCCTACCCTATGGGACAGACTTTGAAATGATACTTGAGGGCATGACAGCAAATATGCCCAACATGACCACTATGCAAGCTACTGTTTTTGCAGGCATGGGGCTAATCCCTATTGTAGCCGGCATTATTGCGGAAGATATAGAGAAGAAGAGTCTACGCTTCCTTAGCATGGCAGGTATAAAGCCGTGGGCATATTTAGCTGGCATTGCCGGAGTAATCATGTTTGTGAGTTTGTTCACCTCTGCAGCGTTTAGTTTAATTGCCGGGTTTAGTGGGCTGGACTTTTTAATATTTACGGCGGCAATGATGAGCGGTGTGGCAGGCTCAATTGTGCTGGGAGCCACCTTTGGTATTATGACCAAAAACCAACAAGCCTCCGCAGGTATAACCATGCCAGTTGCGCTAATTTTGGGCTTTGGTCCAATAATGGCACAGATGCACTCAGGTGTTGCTAGGTTTATGCATATTACCTACACGCAGCAGCTCAATCTTGTGGCAGACTACTTGACCGTTGGTGGTGTGGATACCCCACTGTGGCAGTCCTTTGGCATCATATGGGCTAACGTGGCGGTGTTGGCCTTGCTGTTTGTGCTCGTGTTTAAGAAAAAATGGTCGGTTGAGTAATACCGATTTAATTGGAGCCGGTATAAGGTACTTTTAAGCAAATCGTAACATAAAAAACCCCTCTCCAGCCGGAAAGGGGTTTTAAATTTTGCTTGGAACGAGTAATACACGATATATAATTACAAATTAATTACATAGTCTTTATTATCGGTCCCAAATACAGGTGCGTCTTAATTAGATGTAATTAAACGCGTGATACGTTGCTGGCTTGCGGGCCTTTTGCGCCCTGAACAACGTCAAACTGTACTTCTTGGCCTTCATCAAGGGTCTTGAAGCCATCAGTTTGGATAGCAGAGAAATGGACGAATACATCGTCTTCTCCTGGGATGGAGATGAATCCATAGCCCTTTTCGGCGTTGAACCATTTTACGGTGCCTGTTTTCATGAACTAATCCTCCTAGCGGATCAAAAAATACGGTCGCCCCTTTGGGACGAGTTGACATAGTGATACTAACATGGGTTCCATGTTATGTCAACTTATTATTTATGTTAAAACATTTTTATACAAAATAAAAATCCACCTGTTTACAAGAATTCTGAATTCTTGCAAACAGGTGGATTATAACCTGAAATGTTCGGGTGAGACCGTTTCTCATTTAATTTGCTTACCGGTTAAAGAACCTTTCAAGAGCGCCTTGATGGATATCTCTTACCTCTGGCACGCCCATATTGTCTAGGGTGTTTACGAAGGTATTCCAGGTGTCATCGTTAATAGGTGTTGCGCCGGTGACAAACAAGGCAATCCATTCTCTGCGGAAGGTATCGATATCGGACATGCGTGCTGAAATAATCCCGGCTTCGTCTATCGTATGGCTGATTGGAGGCAATACCGTTGCTTCTGGGTTGTTTTGCTCGCGCCAGAAGCCAAGAGCGGCTTCTTGCTGGTCAAGAGCATAGAACTGGATCAGATACCAGGGGTCTTGGTTGAAAGGACCGTTGAAAGCGCCTCTTGCAAAGTAGGTGAGGGCTTGTGCGAAGGTTCTGTCCGGGTGGTTCATAACTATGTCTGTGTAGGTTGGTACGCCGTCAACCCATTCCCAGCTTACGCCGTATGGGCCGAAGTTATATAGCAAGTTGCCTTCTTCGGAGAAAGCAAAATCTAAAAGCCTGGTGATGGATTCGATTTCGGTTGCGGCTGTGGAGATGGCCGCATGACCGCGAGAGCCGTCTGCGAGGTCGTTGGAAGTGCCGCCGTGGCTGGTCAACACGTTTCTGTCAAAGGTTGGGAAGCGAGTTGCGGTAAGGTCGTAGTCTGTGTCGCTATCCCACGCTGCAAGTAGCCATGGACCCAAAGCGCCGCCGCCCGGACCTATTACTGCGCCGCTTTCGCCTGAAAGGATTGCGGCATCCATTTCCGCGCGTGATGTGCTAAAAATGTTTTGGTCGATTAATCTTTCGCTGTACCAGTAGGCCATAAGCTCCAAGAAATCTCTAAAGGCGGGATGCGTAAAACCGTAAACAATCTGGTCGCCTTCTAAGAAGAAGTTGTGCCTTATGCCAAAGGCCGGCAAGAAGGTATTGAAAATACCGTTGGGGTCGCCTTGGCCAGCTTGGCCGGTAAAGCCTGTGGTCGCGCCCATTTCATCCCTAAACAGTACCAGCATTTCGTACCAGTCGTCGATGGTTTGTGGGATATCAAGGCCAAGATAGTCCAGCCAGTCCAGCCTTACTATCGGGCCGGTGGTTGTTTTGAGGATGTCATCTGCCCTTAGGAATGGGAATGCAAAATGGACACCATCGTCGGTTACTACTTGCCTGTAGATATGGGGGTGCGCGTCAAGGAACGCCAAATAGTTAGGGGCCCATTGTTCTTTTGCTTCGTTAAGTTCGATAATCACATGATCCCTGATTGCGCCCATTGCGCCGCCATGGTATTGGGAAGTCCATGCCCACTCGATAATGTCCGGGAAGTCGGCAGCGGCTACCATAAGTCCGAAGGCTTCCGGGGCTTGCCCTGACGGCGGGTGGAGCCACTCGATATTAACGCCTGTCATTTCTTCCAGCGCCCGCGAGAAGGCGGATTCTCCATAATGTTGAAGGAACGGTGCCCAGTTGCCTGCTGTTTCTTTCCACCAGGTGACCGTTACACTGCCGTCCATAGGGTAGCTAAATTCTTCGGGCTCTGGGTCAGGCTCCGGGTCTGCCGGGGGTGGGGTTGGAGTTGCGGCCGGTGGCTGCTCTGCAGGGGGTGGATCAGCAACGTCGTTGCCACCGTTTCTATTACACGCGGCAAACAAGCCCAATGCTAACAGCAGTACAAAAAATACTTTCAATAGCTTTAACTTCATAACTTTCTCCTTTCTTTAGGAAGCTATGCTTCCCGGAGGGATATCCCCTTAACATTAATATATAAAAAGCCTTATACCAATTCCAATTAAAATCCCATCTGCCTATCGCGGCAAAACAGCTTCTTACTCCGCGTTTCAAGCCGCCGCTCTGTCAGACAGGTTTTAATTTGAAATTGATATTAGCCTTTTACTGCGCCAATCATAACGCCTTTTGTGAAATACCTTTGCAGGAATGGGTACAGGGTCAAAATGGGCACTGTCGCGACTATTATTAGTGCGTATTGCATTGTTGCCGCAATCATTTCTGTGTCCCCTGCCCCTACATCCAGCCCCGAAACATCGTTAAGCACCAAAATTTCCCTTAGTATGAGCTGCAATGGGAAGAGATGGCGGCTGGTTCCGAGGAAAATCATCGCAGGGAACCATGAGTTCCAGTGGGTGTTAACTCCATAAAACAGAACCAAAACCGCCAAAGTAGGCTTTACCAGGGGCACCATTATTTGAAACAGTATCCTGAAATGGTTGGCCCCATCCAGCTTTGCGGATTCTTCCAAGCTTTCTGGCACGGCAAACAAAGCCGTACGCAGGACAATCATATTAAAAGCGGAAATCGCGCTGGGCCATATAAGTGCCCAGCGGGTGTTTAGTAGCCCCAGATTCCTGACTAGCAAAAACGATGGTATTAACCCGCCGCTAAAATACATAGTAAAAATTATCGCTATCATGATAGGCTTAAAAAACATGACTCCCCTGCGAGACAGGAAGTACGCCCCAAGTATTGTAAGTATCATGTTTATGGGTATACCCACTACCAAAATCCACAAAGTATTGAAATAGCCCGTCATAAGATTGGGGTTATCAAATACATGTGAAAAAGAAGCGGTAGAAAAGCCAAGAGTACCCCACAGCGGCCCTCTATGTGCCATATACTGGGCTGGGCTGGATAAAGAGGCAAAAAGCACATATAGCATAGGGTATAGGCATACAAAGCTTAAAAATATCAAAAAGGGGTAGTTAAACAGCCATCTAAATAATATTTGGCCCCTTGTTTCAAATTTCATACTTTTTTACCTCCTAGAAAAGGCTGGTGTTGTCCTGTGATATCCTTCTGCTTAAGTAATTAGCGCTCAAGAGGAACATGATATTTACAACGGAGTTGAAAAGCCCAACAGCCGATGCATAACTCCACTGATGGTCAAGTAAGCCGCGCCTGTAAACAAATGTAGCAATAACATCGGAAACTTCCCAATTTATTGGGCTGTATAGCAGCAATATTTTCTCGGCCCCTACGCTTACCATAGTACCCATACGCAGTATTAGTAATATGATGATTGTCGGCATTATGCCGGGAAGGGTTACATGAAATGTCTGCTTGAGCCGCCCCGCCCCATCTATCGCGGCGGCCTCATATTGCTCTTGGTCGATACCTTGCAAGGCCGCAAGGAAAATAATCGAACCCCAGCCTACCGACTGCCAGATATCTGATGTTATTAAAATTGGAAGGAAATATCTGATGGTGTTAAGCATGTTATGAGGCTCCATGCCAAAAATCCCAAAAAACTGTGTAACGATACCGTGCTGGTCAACAAATGTACGTATTAGGCCCGCAACTACTATTATCGAGATAAAGAAGGGCATGTAAGTAATTGTTTGGACTGTCCTGGCGAAGTATTTATGTCTAACCTCGTTGATAAGAAGAGCCAGGAATATCGGAGCCGGGAACTCAAAAAGGAGCCGCAAGAGGCTTATCCTAATTGTATTGCGCAGTATGCGGGTAAAGAAAATACTGCCAAAAAAATCTCTAAAATGCCGTAAACCAACCCAATCGCTACTGGTTATGCCTATGGCTGGCCTAAAATCCCTAAACGCAATCTGGGCCCCGTACATTGGGCCGTATTGGAATATTATGAAATAGGCCAGAACCGGTATAACCATCACATACAAGCCCCAGTTGCGCCTCATATCTTCACGTAGGCGCTTACCAAAGGGCTTAGTATGCTTTGCATGGTTCCTACGAAACCAGATGCGGCCTCCCTTGTTGGGGGCACTTATTGCGGCCATTGCTTCACCTCTTTCGACGGAATATCGATTCAAAACGAAACGATTTGGTAATTTATTGCGTTGAAACGGAGATTAGTATAGTTCACGGAAAATGTCAACACATTTTTTAGTATTTTATAAATTTTCTACTATGGTTGCTGTGTGATTTGAGGCAAACAATTGTAAACACATATTATGGATTAATGTTTTCATATGATTTTATGTGACTTTAGCCAGTTTGTTTCCGAAACTGTTTCCGAAACTCAAAAAGGGTGCCGGACATTATTGTCAGGCACCCAATGGATGTGAATTTTTGCATCATATTGCTAATGCCAAATAATATTGCGTCTTAGTTCTTTACTGTTATGGATATCAACAATTAAGCTTACATCATAGTTCAATTGCACTGGATAGCCACAGGGCATTCTTAATTCAACTACATGCAGGCCCTCATCGTACCACCAATCTGGCATTTCCCATGACAATTCCCACTCGCTTATCTGCCTGGGTTCTATCGTGACCCAATCGAAGGCTTGGCTGCTTGACATGTATCTGCGTAGCGCTGTTTCGCTAATTCTCTCGCCAACAATTAACTCTGTCCCGGTATGGACGCATCTCATTTGCAAGTAGATATCATACCGGGTAAGCGGTGCAACCCGTCCGGTGCCTAAACGCCCTGATATCGTTAGCCTATACTCTATTTGTCCGTCTTCTGATATGCGCCATGGGCTGTAAAGGGAATCGCCAGTTCTTTCGATGGTGCTTTCCGCCAGGTTTATATAGAAGGAGTCAACTCCGTTTGCAAAGCGGGCAATATATAAATATGGCGTGTCGGTGGGTTCTAATTGTATTGGTTCGTGTAGCATGCTGTGTCTGATATCATCATGACGGGCGATGAATAATAAAAATGTATGCTCTGCTTCTGTTTCCATATCTTGCACAAACAACCGGATTGCAGGCCCTATCGGCCATGCGCGAAACCCTTCTTTTATATAAGTGTCTTCGAGTCTGTATCTAAACCGCCTGTTGTAGGTGTACATAAAAGGCCCTGTAGCTATAGGTTCCGGAGGTGTTACAAGACGCTCACGGCCATTCCCATAAAGCCAAGGGTAGCCATAAAAAACAATTTCATACTCCGTATAAACGCCGTTGACTTGGCTTGTGCGTGTCAAAACATAGATATTGGGGTCATCTGTCGGCGTTAGGTTAGCCCATATGCCACCCGGCCCGTCATGGGAATCCACTCGTGAGGAGGCCCAAAATTGGATCCTATGCACATGGCCCGTACTAACCTCTCGCGCAAAAAGTATCGGCTCGTACTGCCTATCGTGCCGGCGAATAAACTGCATGTTGTAACTCCACCTGCCGCATGACGTGTAGCGCGGTGTTTCAGTTATGTAGGAGGGTGAGAGCCAACCGATTGTGCTTGTGTTAAAAAATAGGATGCCGGATATTATTATTAAGCTGCCTATTAGTGCGTATTTCCGCTTGGAATACTCGCAGTACGACTCATGCTTAATTTTGCTTATAGCATCAAGTAGTACCACAATTGAAATAACCATAAAAATGATGTAAAGCCGCTCGGGATACATCTCGACCATTAGCACAACCCTGCTAACAAACCTATCAGCAAACTCGGCATCTCTAGGGATGTGGAGCCTGCGGTGTCTCCATACAAAATCAGAAATACTGTCAAAGCTGCGGGGCGGACTAAATATCCTGGTAAGGATTTCAGTAATTAATGCCACCCCGACAATAGATGAAAAGAACATCATCGTGCGTCTATATATCTTTTGGGGGTTTGTGCAATACTTGGACTCGAGAAATCGCTTGAACGGATAGCTAAATACCATACCGGCAACAAAAAGTGCGCCATATATCGCAAGTCCATTTAAAATTATATCAATCAACGACATAACCATTAACTCCTTTTAAACCGCCGTGTAAGTTCGCGCTTGGTAATCTCAATTATCGTGGGGCGGCCGTGTGGGCAGGTGAAGGGGTTTTCTAGGGAGAGCATTTTTTCTATTAGCCCGTGGGCTTCCGCTTCTGTGAGGTCATCGTTTGCCTTTACCGATGCTTTGCAGGCTGCCATGGCTATGGCTTCGGTTTTATGGGCATATACGCCCGCACCTGAAAAGCCGGTTTCGCTTATTTTGTCTAATAGGTCTGTGAAAAAGTCGATCCCTACGGGGCCTTTAAAAAGGGTGGGTACGGCTGTTAACGCTGCCGACTTTTGTAGCTCATCTTTGTCTGGGATGGTTATTTCAAAGCCGAAGCGGGTAAAAAGTTGGAGGTTTTCTTTTAGCAGAGAGGCTTCCCTTGGGGTTAGTCGTAGCGGGACTGGTGCAATTAGCCTCTGGGAATTTATTTCTCCCGCCGCAGTTTTTTCTAGTATTTCTTCGTATAGCACCCGCTCGTGAGCGGCATGCTGGTCTACCAAGTATAGAGATTCATCTTGGGATATAAGCCAATATGTGCCAAAAATCAGGCCCAGTACGCGGTAGTTTGAGAAGAAGCGGGGTGGTGGCTCTTGGTGCATGGGGCTTTCTTCCCGTAAGGAAAGAGAACTGGTGATGTTGGTTTGATTTGACACAGGTTGATTGTAGTTGATACGCCTGTGATTTTCGATAGCGGGAGTGGGATTGCTTTGTATAATCCGCTCCGTTTGTTGCAAGCTTTTTGTTGTCCCGCTGGGCGGAGATACTGCAGTAGGCCTGGGATGGTGTGATGGCGTGCCAATATCCCGGGGCAGCGTTATTTGCTCAAGTGGTGCATCAATTTCTTTCTTGCCGCTAAAACGCACCTCGGGTATCAGATTATTTTCTGTTAGCGCTTCCCGTACAGCGCCTCTTATAAACTGGTATACACCGTCTTCGTCTTGAAATCGTACGTCCATCTTGGTTGGATGGACGTTAACATCCACAGTATCGTGGGGGAGGCTCAGGTTAAGCGCGTACATAGGGAATTTCCCCGACGGCAGCATGCCTTTTGTGGCCTCTTCTACGGCCTGGGTCAAGAGTTTGCTTTGAATTAGCCGCCCATTTATATAAAAACTTTGACGCTGGCGGTTGCCCCTGGCCGCCTGGGGCTTTGTTACTAGGCCGGAAAGCACCATCCCTTCCAGTCCTGCCTCGACGTTTATAAGCAGCGATGTTATTTCTCGCCCATAGATATTAAGCATAGCTGTTTTTAAGTCGCCCCTGCCATTGGTTTGGAAGGCAATTTCGCCGTTATTTATGTAGCGTATTGTAAGGCTCGGGTTGCCAAGGGCCAGCTTTTGTAGGCAGTCTGCGATATAACCAGCCTCTGTACCGGGCTTTTTTAAGAATTTGCGCCGGGCCGGGGTGTTGTAAAACAAATTGTTTACTATAAGGGTTGTGCCGTTGGCGGCACCAACCTCCCGTTGGCTTACCAGCTCCCCGCCGTGGATTTCAACTCGCATACCAGTTATCGCACCGGTGGTTTTGGTAATCATCTCTACTTGGGCAACAGCTGCGATGCTGGACAGCGCCTCACCTCTAAAGCCTAGGGTTCCGACCTCGAATAAATCTTCCATGCTAGCTATTTTGCTGGTTGCGTGCCGGGCAAAAGCCAGCAGAATTTGGTCTGACGGGATGCCAGCACCATTATCTGTCACGCGTATAGAGGAAAGTCCGCCGTCTGCAATTTCTACTGTTATTGTAGAAGCGCCGGCGTCTATGGCGTTTTCGATTAACTCTTTTACGACACTAAGGGGGCGCTCGACTACCTCGCCCGCGGCTATTTTATTGATCAACGGCTGGTTTAGCTGGATTATCGGCTTCATAGGTATCGCGTCCTTTTTCTACAAATCTAAATGATTTACATAACAGAATATTACCGCAGTTGCCTTCAATTGAAAAGGCGGATACCATAGACATATAGGATGTGCGCTGCGAAGGGTGGAAATAACGCTATAAAGCCACTACTTGCAATTCGCTATACAATTGCCTATAATATGACTTGGTTGAAAATTTTTATCGGGAGTGATTAAGATGACAAAAGCTTCTAATACAAGAACTTCTAGCATTTATGCCCGTGTCGAGCCGGAGATTAAAGACCAAGCCGAGCAAGTTTTAGTTCAGTTAGGTATCCCAATGTCAAATGCAATCGGTATGTTTCTGCGCCAAATCATCATGCAAAGAGGCATTCCATTTGCCATGAGATTACCTGCTAATGAGCCTGTTGCCTTTGGTGCTATGACCCCTGCCCAACAAAATGCCGAATTGGAAAAAGGTTATGCTGATATTGTTGCTGGTCGTCTACACGACCTTGATGATGTCGTTGCAGAAATGGAAAGGGATTACGGCATATGATTTACCGAGTCCTACTTGCTGAACAGGCAAAACGCGACTTGCGCGGCATTTATGAGTATTTCGCTTTTACTCGGT
>Ga0123355_10010930_pt1 | contig 13969 bp, 8 predicted proteins | sample TergutEmb28metaG_3_FD_89872 | JGI IMG/M metagenome (GOLD analysis project Ga0123355, IMG submission 89872) | Embiratermes neotenicus P1 segment gut microbial communities from Petit-Saut dam, French Guiana - Emb289 P1 | ecosystem: Host-associated > Arthropoda: Insects > Digestive system > Gut ... | reverse complement strand
TGTGTATGTATGTATGTGTATATGTATGTATTATGTATGTGTGTATGTATGTATGTGTGTGTGTATTATGTATGTATGTATGTATGTATGTATGTATGTATGTATGTGTATGTATGTATGTATGTGTGTATGTATATATGTGTGTATGTATGTATGTGTATGTACGTGTATATGTATGTACGTATGTACATATGTTTGTGTGTATGTATATATGTATGAATGAGTGACGCAGTTTATCGGGAATGGAGAACAGACGTGAGTTTTAAAAGCGTTTTCTGATAGAACTGATACCTAGTCCCGAAACGTCGGTAAATAATCGATATACGCTGCGTAATATCCCGGAAGGGCGAAGAGCTCACACAGTACCTTCTAATCGGTGCATTACGCCCTAACGTCCTGGTGTTTGTGATGGCCGATAACACTGTTCAACACACAAAATGTTATGGAAACGAGACTAGCTAAACTTTGCTAATTTGATACCGCAGAATTCTAAAATGACAGAAATTTTCAGCTTAGCTCTAGTTTTCGAGTTACAGTTATGACCTGAAATTTCACTTTTTTGCAACTAAATATTAGGTCTCCGTCTTCAAAGGTTGGCAACACTCTAAGCGGGCGCCTTAATTCTCATGCCACGATGGTATCACGTGATCGGCTATCGTCGCTGCAGTTGTTCATCACGTGTTCAATAAAATTGCTACTTGTCAACTCTCTTCAGTTCTTATTAAGTGTTGTACGAAAGCGGTCGTATTGTAGATGGTGTCCCCAAGTTCTTTCATGAGCACTGTGTCGTCATAGTTTCAGCTGGCATTCTACTGTCATAGACTGTGTGGTATATTTTTAAAAATGTCCCGGAAGTGCGTAAATAACGCGGATAACTTCTGCTATATTTGCGGAGAAGTGACATTTGCCTCAAGGAAGTGTTCGATTACTCCAACTATAAAGAAGGCATATTTCTTGTATTTCGGCTGTAAGGTAGGGGACCAGAACAAAAAATGGACACCACACGTGTGCCGCACTACGTGTTCAACCAAACTCAATGCGTGGGTGAATGGAAAAGGACGTTGTATGCCATTTGGAGTGCCCGTGGTTTGGAGGGTGCCTAGCAATCATAGTACTGACTACTATTTCTGTATGGTGCCCCCTATTCAAAATGGTATGTCCATGAAAAAAAAAACCAACACCTGTGTATCCGAATATACCATCAGAAATTCGGCCTGTGCCTCATGGCGATGGACTGCCTGTTCCTGAACCCCCGGACAGTTTTGCTATGTACTCTGATGACGAAGATAGTGTTTTTTCAAACAGCGAAGAACAGCAGCCATCAGCTTCAAGAGATGCAGACTACTTGCCAAGCACAGACTCCTTCAATCATAAGATCACCGAAGGCGAGCTCAGTGACCTCATCAAGGATCTCGAACTTCCAAAAAATAAGGCAGAACTTCTGGCGTCAAGGTTACAGCAGTGGAATTTACCACACCGTATGAACAGCTGGGGTGCAATATGTCGCTGAAAATGCACTTTTTATTTTCACACCTGGATTTCTTTCCATTAAATTGTGGTGCCGTGAGCGACGAACATGGGGAGCGCTTCCATCCAGACGTTTCGGTGATGGAGCACAGGTACAAAGGGAAATGGAGCGCTGCCATGTTAGGTGTTTATTGCTGGGTGATGAAAAGGGATGCTCCTGAAACAAAATACCATCGACAAACCAAAAGGACACGTCGTTAAGGTCAGTAATTTTCTATTCATATTTATTGTACATATAGCTATGAGAGTGCTATTATCTCGAAAACAAGAGCTAACCAATGAATTTTAGAATTATTTCCGTATTCTGCGGCCCAAAAAACATGAAGATAGTACTTATTTTCATTTTTGTTCCGTGCAATAGAGTATGATTGGAAATGTGGACGAACTACTTGCACTGTTATATGCTTTTAAATATTTATTTACATAGAATACTTTAAAACATATCACTTTGTTTAAAATTATATATAGAGTTATAACAAATTTTAAACAAAGTGATATGTTTTAAAGTATTCTATGTAAATAAATATTTAAAAGCATATAACAGTGCAAGTAATTGGCCCACATTTCCAATGAAGATAGTACATTAACTTAACCGTAACATTCAGTCATCCAAAATCTGTTGAACAGTGTTATCAAAGAGATGTGTTTTATTGTGGGTTTTATTAGTGACTTATGACGTGGGTGGCCACGTAGTAAGATACAGGAATAGATGAGGCTCTATATCAACACTGAGTTTATTCCTAATACGTAACCTGCGTCACACGTGTTGTAAAATCCTGTGTTGACGTCATTATTGCACCCCCTTTACTCCTTTTCTGTTTCTTTCTTTCGTTTTTTATTCCCTTGTTTCTGTGTTTCTTGATTTCTATGTTTACGAACGCTTAACGTTTTTCGAGTACGAAGGCACATTTGCGTGGCGCCAGTGAAACCCAAAGTTGGCCCGCCCGTCTGCGCGTATGAAACCATTCGGGAAAGACGGGACGGATTATCATGCGTTTTATATTGTGAAATTTGACAGAAATTTGTTGAATACTTTCAAATTTGAATAAAATCGGACAACAGTAACGTACTGTCTGCATGAAAACTTAAATGTCGAATATATTTTATTAATCCTAAGCTTAACCCTCGCGTAACTTGGTAAGAGCGAAGAATACTAGAAAGAAAATTTGTAGCAAAAAGCGGTGCACACATATATTGTGGCCAGCATACTTTATCCGTAAGTCGTACCGGCTTTTGGATACAGTTAATCAAAACACAGCAAAATCCTTTGAATTATTACGCCTTCTCTCTCCATACCCCCAGCGGGATTCAAACCCGCGATTCCCAATTTCGAGCTGTGTTGAGCTGAACGCACTTTTTAATGCGCGAATGAATATTATTTTGCTCTGCAGCGATTTAGATTGGTGTTACATTAACACTTCAAAGCTCTGTGGCTGCTGGTGAGTACCACCAGTTGTAACATATCAAAGTTCTTCGTTCTGCCTGCAAAATATATTTATGTTTTCTTTGGTTCTTAGGACATACAACAAGTCATTTCCTTATAATAGTAATAATTGTTGGTTTTTGTAACCGAGACGCAGTGCGTTTACTGCGCGGTAAGACAATCTCGACACAGGGTTTTCTTGGTTTCCCTGTGCCTAAAAGCAAATGCTGAGATGGTTCCCAAGATTCCAAGTTGCCACTACATGCTTCTCATGTAACCCTCCCGACTTAAATTTAGTAGTAACAAATTTCATGTTTTGTTTACATGTAAAATAACCACTGCCACCGGGTAACAACCCAATTGCAGTAAATATTATTATTATTATTATTATTATTATTATTATTAAGTCCTCTTAGTCGTGCCATGGCTCAGACGTTTAGTCCCCGGCCTTTATCCGCGGAAGTTCGGGTTCCATCCCAGGCTAGTCGATGTGAGTTTTGTGGTTGAAAAATTGGCAGTGGCACAGACATTCTTCGAGTAATTCGGTTTTGTTCTGATAGGCTCATTCCACCAATGCTGCATACTGATCTTTATCTACGCGTTGGTCGTACCAGAAGGACCATTCTTCCATTAAAAAAGCAATGTTCTTTCGGAAGTCGTGGAGCATTGGATTCAGGTTTGCACTCGGGTAGTTCTTCAAGTAGCTGAGCGGTTCTTTGTCCCCGTGTACATCGATGTCATGCATACCGAATACTGCCCTTCTACAGTCTCAGTCGTTTGTGCGGGTAGTGTGGGTCATATACGCTCTTTTGGTTATAGGATAAACCAGAACGCAGGAAATACTTCGTGGCATTTTTCTCTTGTCCGTATTTAAATAATATGATTGTAGAATAATCTTTAAAATAATCGGACTGTTCCACCTCATTCATGATTGAGTACATAGGTCAAGGTTGTTGTAACACAAAACCCAAATAAAGGAGGCACTATCCTGGAATTTATATGCAGGGACTTGCAAAATCTCGTTTCCTTACATGTGTTCTTCTGCTCATCTGGACACGCCTCTCTCATACCCCTCGCCGATGTTCATTATTCAGGGGTTTAAATTCACTTGTCGCAAGGAAGAGTAGTCCATCAGGGTAAGACATTGTTCGTCCAGGCAAATCTAGAAGTCGCATTTACCGGAGTCAGAATATAGGCTATATTACTAGCATGTCGGCTTGTCGAAGTCACGTACAGAAATGAATATTGTGACACTAAGTTACCTGGCAAGTGTATTTATACGTGGCATGGGTTTCTATTAATAGCCGAATATTGTTGGCTCTAAGAATTTTTTCTCCGGCAGTTCTAAATGCACAAGGTTATGTGTGCATTTTTCACGTTGCTAAAAATGATGGACGACTGGTTCACAGAGATCCACACATTGGTCACACTCAGGGATGTCACTTTGACTCTGTATGTATGTTTGTGTATGTGCGCGCGCGTGTGTGTGTATGAGTGTGTGTGGGTGGGTGGCGGTGTATGTGTGTGAGCGTGAGTGTGTGTGGGAGTGAGTGAGTGAGTGTGTGTACGTGTGTATATGAGTGTGTGTGGGTGTGTGTGGGTGTGTGTGAGTGTGTGGGTGTGTGTGTGTGCGTGTGTGTAAATGAGTATGTGCGTGCGTGTATGTGTGTGAATGTGCGTGTGTGTGTGAATGAGTGTGTGTGCGTGTATGTGTGATTGTGCGAGTGTGTGCGTGTATGTGTGTGTGTGTATGTGGGTGTGTCGGTGTGTGTGAGTGTGTGTGTGTGTGGGCGTGTGAGAGTGTGTGTGTGAGTGTGTGTGTGTGTGTGTGTGTCTGTGTCTTGTCTTTGTAGCGCTGAGGTTGTAAATGCATGTAACAGTGCCTTCATTCTCCCCACACGCCAGTTTTGTTTAATACCCTGAAGTCTGGTAAGTGCGTACCAAAGTACCCGGCATTCTATCCGAAATGACGTGAAACTTCATCTTGTCTTTCGGTCCATCTTTTTAGTTTAAGTCTCCTTTCTCTTCAGTTTCTCGTTTTCAGTCTCCTTCACCAAGCCAGTTGGAACGGTAACGCTACTGACTTGTATTCGGCAGATACCTGGTTTGAATCTCCGTGACATTACCACGCATCTGTTCTGAGATGATTTATAGTTGTCCTCAGTCCCATCAGGCATATACCGGGAGGGCATTTATGTCATAAATCCTTCCTTCTACATCCCTTCTAATTATTCACTTTTAATCTTAATAGATAGCGCTATGTGGAGTGGTGTTAAAGGCACTTGACGGTAGGGGCAACACGTAACATCGGGTGTCAAGTGAGTTTTGCGCCACTCAGTATATTCGGAGCTACAGGAGCGTCGTTAAATTAACTACATATAAATAAATAAATAAGTAAATTTTCTCCCTCCAGTTCTTTTTTGATTTTCTGTGTACATCACTGCATAGCCGACACGTCGTATTAATCTGCAGCGTGGCCGCCTGAAAGTTACGTAACCTTCCCGACGTGTTTATTGACGCATCGCTATTCTTCATTTGGGCGTCGGGATGATTTCCTGTCAAATTAATAACATGCAGATTGTAATAGCCCGCATTTTACATAGTATTAATAGGCACAGTATATGTCTGTGCTGTCATGTCGGAGAAAAACGAAAGTAGCTCTTGCCGGGCAGAAGTGTGTACACATTGTACACTGAGTTAGAAATAGACTGTCAGCATTTTATTTACTTTGGGTTTTGTTTCAGAGCTTGATGCTTCTAGCGAATGTTACGCCAGCACGAGATGTCGGGAATAGCGTATAGTTTGTGATGAGCGATTTGACGTCCCAGCAGTGGTTCATGTGTGGGCTGTTGTCCACACATGAAAACTGTGTCGCTGTGTCCTGATTTGTATTAAATTCGATAAAACTGTCTTATTGCTGGATGGCATCTGTTTGTCATAAGCATTTTAAATTCAATGAAAACTGCACATATAGTACACCCAAGGAATCTAAACATGTTAAGTTCTCCCATACGTTTCCATTTTATTTCTAGAGATAAATATACAGTCGAACTCGGTTATAACGTGATGAAGGGGAGTGAATATTTTGTGTCCTTAAGAACGAATTTTGTTCTTCAGGGGTGCTGATAAGTCCTTAGCCCTACCCTGGAAGGGAAAAAACTACAGTGACCATGACTTACAACACTATACCAAGACTTATGGCATACAAACAACAGGAATATTAGCTTGTTTCCTTCCAAGGTCGGGCTAAGGACTTATCAGCATCCTGGAAACAGAGGAGTGTAAAGTTACGGTTAACAGTGAGGAATTTGTGGTCGACCACAGAATATCGTACTAGACGAGGTGTAACACAAACCGATGTCTTTATAACCGGGTTCAAATCTGTGTGTGTATGTGTGTGTGTGTGTATGTGTATGTATATGTATGTATATATATATATATATGTGTGTGTGTGTGTGTATAGTGTAAAGTAAAGGTCGTCACGTAACATGCCATGACGGCACAGAGGAGGAGGATTATGTATAGCTCTACTCACGTGGACCTGGACGCTAGATGAGGGTAAGTGGTCAACGCCACGCCTCGGTCGCTTTGCTCCAACGAAGGAGCCCCGGTAACCATTGTACAGGAGGCTGAGTGGGTTCCATGGCCAGTCTGGGCGGGTGTGGAGAAGAGAAAATCTCAAACCACCATTCGGGTTCTAACCCCGAATCTTCCAGCCCGCAGTGGGTCACTGTACCAACTACGTTATCTCGGCCCTTATAGATATTGTCTTGGAGATGTTTGAGGTGTTATGATGTTGATTTGTGCGAAACAGCTGTGGACGTTTCTACCTGCTTCGTACCTGGTGAGCCCAGTGAGCCCCTGATAGGCTTGTAGTGTGTAATTACGTTCTGGAATGGAACATTGCTAATGTTCTGTGCTGTATTTTCAGTAGCCTTGTATTCTCTCCCTATGCTACTGTTAGATTCTTCATTTTTCCTGCATAAAGACAGGCAGTTCAAATATTGTGTCAGACTATAATTAAAAGGATGAGAAGGGTGAGAAGTGTAACGCATTGGAGGTAAAGTGGAAATGAATGTACAGATTAAGTCTGAAAACCTGAGGAGAATACATATTGGGAGAACCACATATGTAGAGTAATATTAAGGTAGACCCATAAAGAAATGTGGGTCGGGATAGCACAGTGGGTGTAGAGACTCGCTATGGGCTGGTCGGTACGTGAATCGAAACCCGGTGGGGCGGGATTTTCCGCACCCGTCCAGACCGGCTCTGGGGCCCATCCAGCTTCCTATACAATAGGTGCCGGGAAATGGCGTTGACCCCCACCCCCCTATCTAGCGCCGAGGTTAAAGAAAGGGTAGAGCTACTTTTATTCCCTCTGTGGGGCCTTCGTGGCATGTTCTACGGTGAACTTTACTACAAAGAAATAGTGCGCCAGGGTGTCGACAGGGTTAAGTGCCAGCTATTTTTTTTTTGCACGGTACGTAAGTCTCGCGTTCCATAAATGTGGGGCATTTCTTGACTAACTCACCGTCAATTTATTTCTAAACATGGGCTTTGCTGCATGTAGTGTAGTACGGCTTTGCAGTTTATATCTCTGTGTTTGAGGTGTTTTAAGTAAATACCGCGTGTCACATGAAGTTAGACATCTTTGTTAACAAATTTTGATGTTTTGCTCACCGTGCATCTCAGTATAATCTTAGTAATTAACCAACTTAATGCACAAATTATTGTTTTATAATAAGTTTATTATATGTCTCTACATGTTTCGAGCACCATGTGCTCATCATGAGGAGGTCAAAATTGTATTATACAGCATCTGGTATCATAAAACCTGTAGGTGGCCGTCCGGTGCACAGGTTGAGGGTGCACGGGACGGCCACCTACAGGTGTGATGATACCAGATGCTGTATAATACAATTTTGACCTCCTCATGATGAGCACATGGTGCTCGAAAGATGTAGAGGCATATAATAAACTTATTATAAAACAAGAATTTGTGCATTAAGTTGGTTAATTACTAAGACATCTGTGTCAGTTGGATTTCGAATGGAGTATCTGCCCATATATTCACACATACGAGCGCGCACGTACACGCACATGTGTTTTAGCTGTAAGACTAATGAAAATACACAAGTAACTTAACCTTTAGGTTTGCAGTAAAGTTATAAAATCTCTGTAGAAGCGATCCTGGTTCAAAGCGTAGCATTCTCAAGGGCTTGCATTCGAATGTATATTTACATCTGTCTGTTAGAGTAACAACATATAAACAGCGTTTTATTACCATTACTTTTCTGTTTGATTTCATACAGACGTATCGCACTGGTTTTGTATCACAGATCTTCTTCTAATAAGAAACAAATTTGTTTTGTTATTTTTATGAATACGGAGTCTAGAAATACTTTGTTATGTTGGCACAGAGTCCAAACGTTTCAGATCCTTATAATCAAATCCACATTGCTGTTATTTACATAATGTAGGTCATGCCGAGGATTAGTGGCATGATATCATCAGTAGCTGATATTTCTACGAGGTCGAGATGTTTAGTAGAATATATAAGGAGGCAGGAAAATTACTTGTTTCGTTTTGTGCCCATTGTGCTTAATAGTAGAACGCAGCAGGGGGTGTCGTCGGAAAATAAAAAAGAAAAGCAGAAAGAGACGTAACTGTAATGTTCACACGCGATGGTAACGTTGTCTGTGGATGATGTTCATTGGAGAGTGACATTTATAGTATTTCTGTTAAGTTTTCTGGTTTTGGTCTCTAGTACTGAAGGTTTGTTGTCTTTTAGTGTGTCGCGGGTTTGCCTCACATCTGAGACAGAACGGTTTTAAAGAGATGTTTGATTACTTTTCAGGGAAGAGGAAACGTGATAAGTAGAACTACTTTGGTGTACTGCATAATTTGGGGACCGCGTTGGCACAGTGGTTAAGGTGCTGTGCTACAAATCGGAAGGTGGCTGGTTCGATCCCAGCTGGGTGTCACTGGAATTTTTCATTCACATAAAATCCTTCCGATCGTACTATGACCCTGGGGTCGACTCAGCCTCTAGCAGAAATGAGTACCAGGATCATTTACTGGGGTAAAGGCGGCCGATGCGTAAGGCTGACAACCTTACCACCATCCTGTGCCGCTGTCATGAAATCTGGGAACCTTAACTTCCTGGAACCCTCTGGGCTACTCTAGGCCTGTAACGGGACTGCTTTAACTTTTACAGCATAATTTAGATTATAATTGGTCATTATATGCAGAATAAGTTGTACAAGTTATACATTATAAACCAACGAAATGCACATTTCCTAAAAAATATTTTAATTTTTAATATTTTAGTGTTAAATTAGGAAATGTGTATATTGTGTAATTACAGTAGGGTCTCGTTTTCGACGGGGCTACGTTCTGGAATATTTGGTTGTAAATCGAATCGTCGTAAAACGAGTATTATTTAAATGGTTTAAATTGAGATAGTTTCATGGGCCAAACATATTATTAGTCAAATTATTTTATAATTTACAACATTTCTTTACATTATGATATACAATTTTAATTTAATGAGTTAGGTATATAGAAAATTACACAGATAATTGAAAGAAATATCAATCAGATCGCTTTTTACTTTGTTGAAGAAGGCCCAGGCCATGGTTCAGACGACATCAAGAAAAACTTTAACGTCAACTTTTCTGATTTTTTCTTATTTTCTGTCTTTTTGATGGATGTCATGGGTGGAAAAATCCCAGCTTAAAGGAACTGCTCTGAATTAGAAAAAGCACATGCACACCGGCAAAGAGCTGGAAGTGCACTAAATACAGAAAGGACGCTTGAGTTGCGACTGTGATGCACCACAAGTCGGGAGTGCTCGGTCCGACTGGACAAGGGTCGTAAAAGTGAATCGTCGTAAAACGAACCGTCGCAAAAAGAGACCCTACTGTATATTACAGTACAAAGTGCAAAAATCGTTAAAAAAAATGTACAAGATAAACGATTTACTTTCGTACTTAAGTATGTTCTGGTGGAACCTGGTGTTAGCAGGCGCATACAAACGAATGTGTTTGCACCTGGATAAACGAATTCCATATCAATTGGTTTGATCTCTCATCATTTATCGCTATTGAAAATTTTAACCACGGTTTAGTGACTTTTTCTGAAAGTGCGTTGTTTTATCATGCGATAAAGATGTGATTTATTTCTTGTGAAACCCGCAAGTTGATACCGTGTTTACACAAGGCCGCCATTAAATGCTGTCTGGCATCATGTCGATCGAAACTATAGGTCTGTTCCCAAGCTGTCTATTGCATTGAAGGTTTCCAACCAAAATTCTGTTTATATTTATCAACCGAAATTGTAAACATGCCACTACTTTTCCTTCATTAGAGCTGTGCGTCAATCACTTCGTAAGTTCCTCGTTACAGCCGTCCTTGGAAATGACAGGAGATGTGAATAAACTGTGGATTTTTTTTTAAAGTTTCCGCTTCAACCATCTTTGTTAGGTTAGGTTTTTTTCTTTTGCAGTTTGGTGTCTGAACCTTGAACGTATGTTTTTCCCGCAAGGAAGCAAAGAATCAAATTTCACTTCCACGAAATAAAAAATAAAATCTTTCTGTTAACTGAAGAATAAAAACCAACTAGATGCCACTTATTACTTTATTATACTTCTTATAGGCTCAGCATGTTTCGGGCACTACTGTGCCCATCATCAGGAGCTCGCGACTTTGATGTTGATTACCACAGTGGTCGTTTCTTTCTTGGTTTGCTGTAGGTTGGAGGTTAGGTGCAGTTAGGCTGGAGTATTGTCCGGGCTGCAGGCTAAAGCACGGTAAGCCTGCAGCCCGGACACTACTCCAGCCTAACCGCATCTAACCTCCAACATACAGCAAACATTCTGATGTTTGTTGGACCGTGCATCATTGTGATAACTGAAGAATAAAATCCAACTAGATGCCACTTATTATTTTATTGTACTTCTTATAGGATCAGCATGTTTCGGGCACTACTATGCCCATCATCAGGAGCTCGCGACTATAATGTTGATTACCACAGTGGTCGTTTCGTTCTTGGTTTGCTGTAAGTTGGAGGTTAGGTGCGGGTAGGCTGGAGTAGTGTCCGGGCTGCAGGCTAAAGCACGGTAAGCCTGCAGCCCGGACACTACTCCAGCCTAACCGCACCTAACCTCCAACCTACAGCAAACCAAGAACGAAATGACCAATGTCGTAATCAACATTATAGTCGTAAGCTCCTAATGGTGGGCATAGTAGTGTCCGAAACATGTTGAGCCTATAAGAAGTACAATAACATAATAAGCGGCATCTAGTTGGATTTTATTCTTCAGTTATCACAATGATGCACGGTCCAACAAACATCAGAATGTTTCTGTGTTTGATAAAGTAGAGGAGACGATGATGATTTCCGAAAAGAACGAGGGGTTTTTACTTAATACTTGTGCCAGTTTTACCGTAAATTCGTGTGTAATATTAATGATATTTTGTTAGCCATTGAATTACTTAAATGCTGCATTTCTTTTAAAACGTTCATTTATTAATATTATTTGTATATTTGTATTTACCTTACATCTGTGATAATTAAATTACATAATAATAACAACAAAAACAAAAGACAAAGTATAATGATGTTTCTGTTCTTAATTAACCACGACCTCGTGGAGGCGTGTTGGGAAGTGGAGGTATAGGCTTATCTCCATGCATTTAACCACGTCACTAGGTGGAAGTGAAAGTTAAGTTTCTCGTCCCGGCCACCTTTCCCCCGAGGGACGACTTCACTGTTGAATAAAGATATTATTGTTTAATAATAATAATAATAATAATAATAATAATTTCGTAGCTGTATGTAACAGTTATTATGTTGACGGTTATTTTAAGCAGTATGGAAGAGAGAAATAATCTCGACGTACAGGTGGGTGTACCGGGGTTCCGATAAGTCTTTAGCCCGAACAAGAAGGAAACAATCTCGGAAGCATGTCAGGGACACGAGCTATTTCAACAACATCGCGACGCGAGCTGTCATCAAGTTTTTTTTTTTTTTCTGCAAGACAAGGCGCCGAAGGAAACTCACGCCATTCCCACAGAAACATTAGCTTGTTTCCTTCCTGGTCGGGCTAAGGACTTATCAGCACCCCTGTATATGAATGAACCGTTTCCAAACAGACCCTAGCATCAAACCGTGCCTGCTTCGAGCTACACGTTTCGCCCTAAACAGTTGATAATACACACAATCTGTGCTACAAATCGAAAGGACGCTGGTTCGATCCGAACCGGTGTCAGTGGATGTTTCATTGACATAAAATCCTTCCGATCGCACTATGGCACTGGGGTCGACTCAGCCTCTAACAGAAATGAGGACCAGGAGCATTTCCTGGGGGTAAAGGCGGCCGGTGCGTAAGGCTGACAACCTACCACCATCCTGTGCCGTTGTCACGAAATCTGGGAGCCTTAACTTGCTGGAACCCTCTGGGCCTGTCCAAGCCTGTAACGGGACTGCTTTACCTTTTTACATCCACACAATACATATATACGTATAAAAGCATGCCTTATTGAATATTGAAGTTAACAGCTGTGGGGTGATATTCGGACACTTGCTAACACGGGAGAAATAACGGGCTAACCTCGGTCCCGCGCTAAGGATAATACGTCTTGGCTTATTAGATGTCGTCGGAGAATGTCTCAAGAGTGGCAGCGCAAGGATTTATGACTGAACTGTGTTGTCGGCAGCGTGAAGTGTCACTTCTCAACCCTTCGTGAGCATGCAACTAGAACAGCGTTCTTCATGGCATTTTATTTTGATTGATTCATCTTTGTACATCTGGTGGGTGGGGCAGTTATACTAAATCTGTACCATTCAGGTGGCTGCGGAGTTGTGACACCGCACACAGCTCGCGCCTAATTCTCTAAAAATGTCTTGGCTGTGGTTCATTCATTACTTAGACATTATTTTGGTTGTGGTCCTTTATGTAAGGTGTATTGGATACAAACGACGTTTCGCAAATTGGTTGTGGTCCCTTCGTCAGGTGACACATTATACTTAAGTAGCGCCAGGGATTAAATGCGCTTTCGTCAGTCTTCTGTAGTTTAGTTTTCGCGAAGCTCTCTCTTTTGTGTCACCTGATATCACTAATATTTATGTGTATATGTGCACATATTATTTTTCATTATTATTATTTTTTGAAGAAATATGAAAGGGTTTGAACCGTCGTCATTGGTAGTTTTTGCCGTAGTCGGTACTGTATATACAGGGTGTCCGGGCTAGAGGTATACAAAAATACATGCTTATGTATAAGTACCCAAAAGCTTTATGCAATTTATGTTTTCATCAGTGTACAGAGTAACTCAAAAACATTTTTATTCACGTCCGTACACTTCATTGTGGGCAGAGATGTTATCACATTTCTGGATGAGACTTTTCCTGGACGTTGGGTCGGAAGAGGAGGTCCTACTGCCTGGCCCCCTAGATCTCCGGATTTGACACCATTAGACTTTTTTGCATGGGGGTTTATTAAGGACATTGTGTACAGGAGAAAAGTTCGAGATCTGGCTGATTTGAGATAACGTATCATTGAAGCAGTTGAGCTTATAACAGCTCACATGCTGATAAACACGTGGCAAGAGCTTGAATATCGTTTAAATATCTGTCGAGCTACAACAGGTGCCCACATTGAAGTGTACGGACGTGCATAAAAATCTTTTTGAGTTACTCTGTACACTGTTGAAAACATAAATTGCGTAAAGCTTTTGGGTACTGAAACATAAACATGTATTTTTGTATACCTCTAGCCCGGACATTCTGTATAATTTTCATCTGTATAGATGACACCAAATTTCACTTGCGCGTACGCGGGTTATTGTCGCCGTCAGACCAGGAGCTAAGAAAACGTTTTGCACGACCCCCATAGTACGAGCCCGTATTTTTGCTTCTTTAAAACCCCGTTAACAAATTTGCCCCCCCCCCTTTTTTTTTTACATTAATTCCAATTTCTCACGCCCCCCCTGCTTTAAATACATCGTGTAGGTAATT